>Ga0182793_1000385_pt1 | contig 36280 bp, 62 predicted proteins | sample Passage237A_FD_130498 | JGI IMG/M metagenome (GOLD analysis project Ga0182793, IMG submission 130498) | Cellulose adapted compost microbial communities from Newby Island Compost Facility, Milpitas, CA, USA - Passage2 37A (version 2) (version 2) ... | reverse complement strand
GGGTATCGGTAACGGTGAGCTCGGTCGGCCCGGCCGCGGTTTCCTCGTCGCCGAACCAGGGCCCGCCCCTGACCTCGGCCACGGCCATCAGCACGTAGGCGTTGCCGGCGTCGGTCTGGACGGGGGCCTTGATCGGCTGGCAGCCGCGGTACGCGGCCGTGAGCTGGACGGAGGCGGCGCGGCCGGCGTGCTCCAGCTGGGGGTCGGCCATCGCCACGCTGCAAGCGGACACTTGGCGGAACGTGGCCTTGATGATCCGCTCGCCCTTGGGCATCACGCCGTTGAAGCTGGCCAGCAGCCGGCGTGACTCGCCCGGGTAGATGCGAACGCAGTGGACGCGGGTTCGGTCGTGCGCGGAGGCGAACGCGTTGCTGGCCCGGCCGATGGTGCTCATGGCTCCTGCTCCTCGCGGTACGCGCGGATCACGGCCTGGAGGGCTCGGATCTGGTCGTCGGCGTCTCGGCCGACTCGAACAACAGCGCCCGCAAGGCGCTCTCGTTCTGCGGCGAGCGCATCACGTTCGGCGGCGGCGGCGGCAGCGTCGGACAGGCGCTGGGTTTCGCACCCGGCCCATTCGCGGCGCAGCCGGAGAATGCCGGCGCGCAGATCAGCAGCAACAGCAGCAGGCACGGCTTCCGCATCGGCACGGTCCTCCTCGTGGCGTGCGCCGACCTCAGCCAGGATGGCCGCGGCGGCGTGTTCAGTGGCGCGGGCGCTCTGCTCCGCGGCGACCCGGGCCTGGGCAGCGTCGCGCTGCAGGCCGGCCTCCACGGCCTCGGCGCGTGCGCCACGCCAGGACCAGCCGGCCCAGAAGGACAGGGCCACCAGCAGCAGCACCGCGGCCGGGCGCCAGGTCACGACTCGCCTCCCCACAGGGCGCGTCCCTCGCACAGTGCGCGCTCGTCGGCGCGGCGCAGGACCAGCCCGCGCAACTCCCGGCCGCCGGCGAACTTCCACTTGTCCAGCTCCGCGCACGCGCCGGGCCAGTCGTTGGCCAGCGCCTTCTTCTGTAGGGTGGAGCCGCAAACCACCTGCGGCCCGAGGTTGAAGGCCGCGCTGGTCAGCGCAGCCTCGATCTGGCGCAGCATCGGCACCCCGATGCACTGGCGGACGTAGGCGTTGGCCTCGGCCATGTCCTGCGCCAGCAGCGCATCGCACTCGGCCTTGGTGTAGCGCTTGCCGGCCTCGACGGTCTTGGTGTGCCCGTAGCAGACGGTCCAGACGCCGACGCTGTCCTGATAGGCCGTGTAGCGCACGCCCTCCCATCGCTGGATGATCGGGGCCGCCAGGGCCAGCGCACCGCCCAGGACGACGGCTGCGATGCCGCCCCCTACCGCCCTGTTCTTGACCTCAGCCACGGCCGATGAACCTCGCCCAGCGGCTGCGCGCCCAGTCCCAGACGCGGCGCAGATCCGCCATCCGCCCACCCCACCAGGTCAGCCAGTCGCCCCAGCCGCGGACAATGGTCAGGCTGGTCTGCACCACGCCGTAGACGATCGTCGTGATGAGCACCCACTCCTGGAGCGTGATGCCGGTCGCCGTGCTGGTGACCGCCACCGCCACGGGCGGTGCGACTTTCGCCAGGCCGACAGCCAGGTCTTGGGTGATCGGATCCTTCATCTGCACATTGCCTCGGCAATAGAGCGCCTGCCCGCGTCAGCCCCGGAGTCGTGGGCTGGCGGGTACCGCGAGCAGGCGATAGGGGCCCGTCACCGCGCCCGGCTGGGCTCGATGGTTGGTCCGGTTGGGGTAGACGGGCGTGGATGGTCGGGGCGGCCGGGAGGCCCCAGCCCTTGCGGCGGCCGGCACCACCAGCCCGAACCCCGGAAACGGAAACGCCCGCCCCGTTTCGGGGGCAGGCGCGCGATGGTGGGAAATCTAGGGGGAAATCCGCGGACCTAGCAAGTCCGCGCTACGCAGCCCGGTCGAGCGCCCTCCTGAGCTGCGCGGCGGCGGCGGATTCCGCGTTCCGCATCCGCACCAGCAGCCACTCGTAGACGCCCCGCCAGTTTCGGCGATAGGCCGCCTCGTCGCGCCCGATGGCGGCCGCCCGCTTCCGGTCGCTCATCGGCACCACGCCATGGCCGCCACAGGTCGCGCAGGTCACCACGAGCTCGCCGGCCACCAACTGGCCGCGGCCGCCGCAGTCGCCGCACAGCGACCGGTGGGCGATCTCCCGGATGACCGCCTGGGCCAGCGTTGGCAAGGATTCCAGCGTGGTACGCGGCCAGCACTCGGCGGTCACTCGCTCCAGGCGCGCGGTGGCACGCTCCAACTCACGCTGCTGCTCCGGCGTGACCGCTCCGCCCCAGCCCATGCACGCCTTGGCGATGCCGAGCTCCGTCCTCGCATCGGCCAGCAGTTGCCACTGCCGGCGCAGTTCCGGTTGCACCAGCGCGATTACCGCGTCGCGCAGTTGCTTTCGGCGCAGCGCAGCCCCGTCCGGCCACCAGCAGGCCTCGAGCAGCTCGCGGCCCAGACCCGGCTCCACGAACGCCAGCGCTGCGGCGATGTCCTGGTTCGACAGCTCCGGGATGCCGCCCCGGCCCACGTCGTAGCGGATGGTTTGCTGGTTCAGCCTGCCCAGCAGCTCACGCACGTTCGCCATGCTCGGTCCTCCGGTTGCGATTGCGGATCTTGATCGCCTTGCGCATGCGGTCCGCCTGCCGCTGGTAGCCGGCGGCGGTCCGCTGCGAGGCGTCGGCCAGGCGCTGCGTGGCGCGTGCCAGCACGCTGAGCTGGTCGTCGGTGAGCCGGTCGAGTTCGGCCTGGGTCAGGGGTTGGGGCTGCATGAGGCTTCTCCTGCGGTGATGCGGATGCGGACCTCGCCGCCGGCGCGGGTCTCGTCGCGGACGTAGGGGTGCGAGATGAAGCGCGAGTCGTCGATGCCGAGCGCGTCGGCGATGCCGTCACGGGCGGCCTTCATGCTCGCCAGCAGGCCGTCGTCGTCGCGGCGCCGGCGGTCCGGCGGGTAGAAGTCGAGCCAGAGGTGCAGGCGGCCGGCGGGGAGCTGCAGTGCAGCCCATCCGGCTTGGCGAGCGAGCAGGCACGCGGCGGCGCGGGCGGCCTTCGTCGCCTTCGACTTCACCCGCCAGTGCACGCGGGCGTTGGGGTGCAGGTCGCGGCTCGGCCAGGGGAGGATCAGGTCGCGCATCACGCCCCACCTCCCGCCAGCACCACCCCGGCCCACAGCACCAGAGCCGCCGACGCCGCACAGAGCCCGAATCCCAGCGGCCGCCAGCTGCCCGGCGAGCCGTCCGCGCGCGATGCGTCCGCATGGTTACGCCGCATGCTCAGCCTCCCCCGTTCCGCCCTCGACGATGGCCTCAGCCTGGCGACAGTCATGCCGCCCTCCTCCGCTTCGACCTCGGGCCGCGCCCGGTCAGCCCAGCTTTGGCCATCTGCTCGCGGTTCCTGCGCAGCGCGTCGCGCATCCGCCGCCGCGCCTCCGGCGACTGCTCGTACAGCCACACCTCGACCTCGTGCGGCGTCTCGCAGCCGGCGCGAATCGCCCGGATGCAGCCGTGCGACCCGTAGGCCGGGAACGCCTGCATGAACTCGGCCTCGGATGTGAATGCCTTGCCCAGGAACCGGATCGGCCTGCGCACACCGGCCCTGCCGTCGGTGGGCTGCCCCGCCAAACGCGCGCGCGATGCTGGTGGATTCTGCACGCTCATCACACCTCCCTCTCCCCGTTCTCAACGATTCGTTCAGCCTGGTCGCGGCTGCACCCGAACTCGACCATCGTGGCCTCGACCTTGGCGATGAACTCGGGGGTGTGGAACTGCACCTCACCCCGAACGCGGTCGAGAATCCTCTGGCGCTCCTCGGGCGTTGGCGGAACCCACGGCTGGGGTGCCTGTTGCTCGATGGACGCAGTCGGCGGCTCGGGAAGCTCGGCGCCACGCATCCGCTCCTCGCGCGCCAGCTCGTAGGCCTCGCGGAGCATCCGGTCGGCGCGGTCGGCGCTCTCGGTGCGGTAGCGGTGCACGTCGAGGTTGGCCCACACCATGCGGGCGAACGGCGAGGGTTGCCCGCGGGTCAGCTCCAGGCGGACGCGGGCAAGGCTCGGGATGCCCAGGCACATGGCGCGGAAGCGCGGGGCGCTGGGCGGGAACTCGGCGCCCTCGGCCCTGCAGGCGTCGATGCCGGCCTCGATCTGCGCCCGGGTCATGCCGGCGAGAGTCTTGGCCCACTGGGCGCCGGCCGGGCCGCGGCTGCTGTCGCCGTAGGCGCTGGTCCAGGTGTGGCCGTAGAGGGCCGCCATGTGCAACCAGACGAAGTCAGCCAGGGAGCCGGACGGCCTCGCCTGGGATGGCGTCGTCGGCGGGCTGCTCATCCGGCCAGGCGTCGCCGTGTTCGGATTGGGCGCGCTGGACGTTTGCGAGGACGCGGTCGGCTGCGGAGAGTCGGGGTGCGGGAGATGGCTGGCGATGGGTTCCATGTGCGGCTCCGGTCGGGAGGTTTGCGGCATCGGCGAGGCGGCCGCGGACGGTGGCGATGACCCAGGCGAAGCCCTTGGGCGGGTTGTGGCCCACGGCCTCGCGCGCGGTGTGTTCCCACATCGCGTCCGTCGCGCCCTCGGCGATGGCGGCGAGCAGCGCGGGGTGGCTGGGGTTGGTCTGCGCGATGCCGCCGCGTCGCATAGCCAGGCAGGCACGGCCGGCGGCGGTGGTGGGTTCACCAGGCGCAGGGGGCGTCGTAGCGGGCGCGCGCGCCTCCGAGGTGGTATCCGCTCCCAGGGGCGTATCTGGAGGTTGTATGGCGTGTGGGGTCTGGAGAGCTTCTCCAGAGTAGGTTTTTGCTGGGGTGCCCAGTGGGATACCCGTTGGGATACCTGCTGGGTTTTCTCCAGCCCCTTGCTGGGGCTTGCGGGGTCGGCCGCCCTTGGCTCCGTTCTGCCTGGATGCGGCCATACGCCGCTGCGCCTTCTCGATCTCGGCGTCCGCGCGCTCGTTGTGCCGCAGCCCGTCGTCGCCGATGGGGAAGTAGCGGTCCGCCACCTTCTTCACGGCGGCGCGGTCGGCTGGCTTGATAGCCGAGGCGATGACGTAGAGCTCGTCGTAGTCCTCTGGCAGCGGTTGCTCGGTGGCGTAGTACTCCATCAGCAGGCGCAGGTAGGCGCCGTGCTCGGCCAGGGTCAGTCGGCCCGTGGCCTTGAGGTAGTCGCCCGGATAAAGCTCGAAGTAGTTCATCGTGCGTTCGCCTTTGAGGTTCGCGCGGCGACCTGCTCGCGGTCCTCGTCGTGCCATCCCTGCTGCCAGGCCCGTGCCTCGTCGCGGGATTCGGGGGTGATCCCGTAGCGGGGGCATGACTCGAGCCCGCGACCGGCCTGGCGCGCGTAGCGGCCGGCCTGGTAGGCGCTGGCGTGCTGGGTGCTCATGCGGCCTCCTGGAACAGGTCGCCCTGCATGTCGGCCATGGCCTGCAGCCGGGCGAGCGCCTCGCGCAGCTCGACCAGCTCGAAGCGATGCCCGCCGACCTCCAGCTCCTCGCCCTCGAACCCGTAGGACACCGGCCGCATGCCCGGACGCCCGCTCTGCAGGATCCCGGCACGCGGGCACTGGTCGTGGCCGGCGAGGATCAGGGCGACCATGCGGGCGTCGTCGCGGTCCATCACCCCGCCCTCCCATGAAACAGCTCGCCCTGCCCGGCCGGTAGCGCCCACAGGTGCTCCGGCTGTCCGAACGGCCCCGGCTGCACCCGGTCCAGCTTCACCAGCGCCCCGGCCTGGGTGAGGTTCGACATGGCGCGGCGGACGCTGGTGAGCAGCACGCGGCCGGGCATCCGGGCATGCACCTCGGACGGGGTGAGCGGGCGCCCGGCGGCGCGGAAAATTTCCATGATCGCGGCCTCCTGCCCCTTGGCCACACGGGAGGCGGCGAGGAGCTGGCGGCCGGTGAGGCCGGCGGTGTTGTGGAACGGGACGGTGGCGCTCATGGTCACTTCCTCACCAGCCGCGAGTGCCGCGGCACGATTCGATCCGGCAGGGCCGGGTTGGACTGGAGCCAGCCGGGGTTGAACGCCCGCCACGGGTGCGCCGGCTTTGCCTTCGGCCTCTGGGGCTGGGGCTTGTCGGCGGCCATCAGCGCGTCCTCTCCTGCAGTTGACCCATGCGGGCCTGGATCGCCTCCAGCGCCTTCACCGACGCGATGAACTCGCGCTGCAGCTGGGCAGCCTCGTCCTCGGGGTTCAGCGGCTGCGGCTCGGTGTACCCGGCGTCGCGGGCCTCGTAGTGCGCCAGGATGTGCACGCCGGCCTTGCGGGCCTCGCGGCGGATCAGGCGCAGCTCGCCCAGGTCCAGCTTCTCGCGCTTCTCCGGGTTGAGGCAGTGCGCCAGCTTCCGGCCGGCCTCGTCGGCGGGCAGCGCCGGCCAGAGCATGTTGCCCACGGCCTTGTTGCCCCCCAGCGCGGTCACGCAATCTCGGATCGCATCCTCGTAGGTGTCGTAGAACAGCGGCATCTGCGGTGTCTGCATCGGTGTTTCCTCGGTCGTCCCACCTCGTGGGACTGCGTGGGACAAGCCCGCCGGGGCGAAATAAAGGGCCGACCCCGAAGGACCGAGCCGCATGAACTCAGAAAGAAAAGACCTGCCGACGCCTGACGATGAACGCCGGCAGGGAAAGCTGTGGGTGGACGCGGAGGGCGTCACAACGCTGGTTCGCATCTGCCGCGGCGTGGTCGCCGTGCGGCGGGTGGGCGGCCAGGTGGTGGCGCGCGCACTCCCCCATCCGGCGCCCAAACCGGCTCCGCGCGGAGAGAGAGGCGCGCGGGTGCTGCGGCTCAGGCTTCCGGCGCCGCTGGGGAACTGAGGGGTGGCCGACCAGAGAGGCGCCCGTCTGCCGGTACGATGGGAGTGCGACCCCACCACCGATACCGGAGACGGACATGGACGAAACGGCAGTGCGCCTGCTGACGCAGTGCTTGGCGATGACGGGCGCGATGCGCCAGGCGATGACCGTGCTCATTGCATCCCACCCGGACCCGGCTGCGGCCCTCGCGGCGTGGGACGCCCGGAACCTGCAATGGGTCGATGCGGAGATGCAGCAGGACTACTTCCAGCTCCCGGAGTACCAGGAGGCATACGTCCAGACGCTGCAGGGCCTGGCGACGGAGATCCGCGCTGCGGCACATCGCCGAAACGGGGAATCCCCAGCCGCCTGAACAGGTCCAGCACCGCGAGCATCGCGGACATGCGCAGCGTGGCGTTGTGCATGTCCTGGTCAGGCACGGCGGCGGGCCTTCTGCGCGGGCGCCGGGCCGAACACGTCGGGGCGGAGGTCGTGCCTGGAAACGCCGAACTCCGCTTCAATGGCCCGTGCGTACTTCGGGCTCACCGGCCGGCGTGCATCCAGCCACTGCCAGACCAGCGCGGGGGCGGCTCCTATGCGGCGGGCGAACTCGGCCTGGGAGCCGACCTTGTCTACCAGAGGTTGCAGGATGGGTGCGCTCATGGGCGCACAATAGCTTGGCTATCTACTCTTGTAAATAGCTTTGCTGGTCGCCCGACGGACGGCGCTGGGATAGCGTTGCTACATGCCTAGGCCAGCCAACCCCCAGACCGAGGAAGCTCTCCGCCTCACGGTCGCCATCGCGAAAGCGGGCGCCACCAAGGCGCAACTGGCCGATGCGCTCGACGTGACTCCGGGCCTGGTGAGCCAGTACGCCAGTGGGCACCGTCCGGTGCCGTGGGACCGGGCCGAGGCTATCGCGTCCGCCCTGGGCATCTCCCCCGCCGAGATCAGCCTCGAGTACCGCCGGATCCAAGATCACTTCGGCCCGTCGCACCTCGCGCGACTGACCGCCTCCACCATTTCACGCGCGGCGCAGCTGATGCGGCAATCGACCAGGCAGGTCGTGGGGAAGCCGATCGACATCGAAGCGGACCCCGAACTGTTCGCCGAACTGCTGCGTTTGGTGATCCTGGAACAGACGGAGGCGATGGATGGGGAGCGAGGAGTTCGGGCAGCAGGTCGACCGCGTGGCGGCGCTTCTGGCGCAGCGCGCGAAGCGGAAACTGGGGATGCCGCGGGATTTGCGGCTGGTCGGCAGCGGAAGCGAGCCTGAGGCGCAGCCGGCGCCAGAGCCGCCACCGCCCAGCCTTCCCGACTGGACCACCATGCGGCCGCTCGACGTATCGGAGCGCGCCAGGAAGATGCACATGATCATGGTCATCGCTAACACGTACGGCTGGCAGATCGCTATCACCCACTTCCTGATGACCAAAGGCGTGCCCTACCTCTCGGACCTGACCGACCCGCAGTTGGACGATCTTCTGGACCGGATGAACGGGTACGTCGATGCCGCCGAGACGGGCGCAAGCCTGCCGGATTGTTTGCCTGCGCATTAGGAGAAGGCGATGAAGACTCGATTGATGCTTGTACTCGGGGCTGCTATCGCAACCGCTGCGCCTACAGCCCATGCCGGGAAGCCAGAGGTTCTGCAGGTATCTCCGGACGTGTTCATGGTGATAGTAAAGAACCACGCCGGTGCTTTCGGGCAGCCCAGCACCACCAAGAAGAAGGCCATCCAAGCCGCGAACGACTACGCCGCCGAGCGCGGCATGGTCGCGGTGCCGGTGCACATGGCCTACACCGAGGCGGCGCCAGGTCGCTTCCCCGCCGCGGAGTACCAGTTCCGCCTTGCCCGTCCGGGCGAGGCGACCTCAGCCGCCATCGCCCCCGAGCCTGACGTGCATGTGCATGTAAGCGCCGGTGCGTCCGGCATTCCTGAGCAAGCTCAGGCGCAGCCGCATCCGGACCTCTATACGGAGCTGACGAAGCTGGATGACCTGCGCCGGCGCGGTCTACTGACGGACGCCGAGTTCGAGGCAGAAAAGCAGAAGCTGCTGCAGCGGTAGAAATGCCTAGGATGCGGTCAATAGGCAATGCCTAGGTTTCCCCGCAGCAGCCGACGAACGGTAGGCCAGGTGGTGTTCGTGTCGGACAACCCCGACGGAGACCACAACTGGAAGGATCCGCGGCCGCTGGCCGACGGGCTCACGGTCGTGGGGCGCGTGCGGTGGACGGGCGGCTGGGTGAAGTAGGTGCGGCACGTCTTCCTCGACGAAAGCAGCCAGAACGCGCACCGGTACATGGTGCTCGGCTTCGTTAGCTGCCCGGCCCAGATGGTGCGGCAGTTTGAACACGATCTCGACGCCCGCCTGGCCGACCACGGGATCCAGAACAGTGAGCTCAAGTGGACCAAGGTCAGCGGCGGGAAGTTAGCCGCGTACAGGGCTGCCGTCGACTTCTACTTCGACGAGATGGTCCCGCTGGGCAGCGAGGCCCATGCCCTCATTGTCGATACCAGCCTGCTCGATCACCGGGCCTACAACGAGGGTGACAGCGAACTTGGCTTCAACAAGTTACTGTTCCAGATCCTGTACCACAGAGCCGGCAAGCCGTTCGTGCGGCTGGAAAAGATCGTGGTCGACCTGGACGCGAGGAACACCGCGCGGGACCTGCTAGAGCTGCAGACCTGCCTCAATAGACGGGCGGCGAAGGATCTAGGGACCCCCCAGCACCGGCCCTTCACCCGCGTCGCCCATCGCAACTCAAAGGGATCCCGATTGATCCAGGTGGCGGATCTGCTGACCGGCGCGATCGCGTGGCACAAGAACGCCCACGACACCCGGCCGGAGGCGAGCGCCGCAAAGAGCGCCTTGGCGGCTCACGTGGCGGGGAAGATCGGAGTGAGGCGGCTGGGCGGAAGTTCCCACTACGGAGAAAAGCGCCTGAGCATGTGGAACATGCAGCTGGGCCCTAGAGGAGGGCGCGCCCGGCAGTCTAGACCTTGAGGTCACGGCCTTTGCCGCTTCCCCTACTCTGGGCAGGGGCTTCGACTGCCGGGGGCTGGCCGCAAAGCTATCAAAAGTCAAGGCAGTAATCAACCACTTGCCCACAGGGTTATCCCACGGACTAAGGGCGCCTCAAGAGACCCCGCCCCGGCGGGGTTTTTCTTTGCCCGGCTATGTAGAACTTCGCCCTACCGTTCGTCGGCTGCTCGACAAATAAATAGCTTTGCTGTTGACGCGGATAATTAGCGCTGCTATTGTCTCCCCATCGCCCCAGCAGACCCCCTCGCGGTGAGGGATGGGGCAGGAGACAGAGCGATGGGACTGCAGGCTGCCTACCACCGTATGCCCGGCCCGGGTGACCTCCCCCACCCGCATGACCCGCAGAACGCCCCGCTGGGCGACTACGAGGCAGACCGCGACGCCGAGCTGCGCGAGCAGCTGGCGCACTCCCCGGCGCTGCTGGGCGAGGTGGCGCTGAGCGAGGAGGAGGCCGCCGAGGCCGCCCTCTTCCTGCGCGCCGACGACGCCGTGGGCTTCATGCACCTGTACCGCGCCGCGGTGGATCGCCACATCGGCGAACTGGTCGAGGTCCGGCAGAACGACCGGCCGTGGCTGAGCGAGGCCGAGGCAGTCGAGCAGCTGGCGGGGGTGTACGCGTGAGCGCCCCCGTCCGCTACTGGGTCGACGCAGCCCGCGAGCAGAGCCGCTGGTTCGTCGAGCTGCGCCGCGAGTATCGGGCCACGAAGCACGCCCACAAGCGCGCCCGCCTGTGGGAAGCCGGGAACCGCTGCCGCGACCGCATCCGCCCTTTCATGGCTGAGGCGCGCCGCGTCCGCGCCGCCCTGGTGGCTGGAGGTGGCCTGTGAACGACGCCGACTTCATCGCCGCCATGCAGCAGGGCCTGCCCTCGCCGGGCGAGGTGCTGGAGCTGGGCAACGCCGACCTGGTGGGCACCGGCACCTGGACCGGCTCGCCGCCGCCGCGTGAATCGGTGCCGGACCTGCCGGTGTACCCGAAACCGGACGACCTGCCCCCCACCCCGCCGACGGCAGACGGGAACTGGCCCGGCCTGACCCGCGAGCAGCACCTGGAGGCCATCCGGTCCGTTGTGGTCGATGCCCTGTGCGTCGTCTGTGCGGCCCTGTGCCTCTGGGTCGCCATCTCCCCCTGAACACCCACACGCCGGCATCGCCGGCAGGAGCTATCCCATGAACGACCGCTACCTCGCCTATGTCCCCGCCGTCGTCTCCACCCTCGTGGTTCTGTTCCTGATCGCCATGGTGGTGCTGTCGGCGGTGGCCGGCGCCTATGCCCTGGCCGGGGGCGTCGGCCTGATCGCGGTGCTGTTCGGCCTGAACGTGGCCTACGAGCTGCGCAAGGCCACCAGCGATGCGCGCGAGCACGAACGCATCGCGCCCTTCATCCGGCCGGCGCGACCGGCCGACGACACCCACTGAGCAAGGAGCAACGCCGCAATGAGCAGTCGCATCTACAAGGTCACCGACACCCAGGCCGATCCGCCGGCCACCGTCCTGGTGCGCGCCATCTCGCAGGCGCAGGCCGTCGCCCATGTGGCCAGGGGGCGCTACACCGCTGCCGCCGCCAAGCCGGATGACGTGGCCGAGGTGATGAGCCGCGGCGGGCAGGTGCAGGACGCTGGGGGGCAGCAGTCGTGAGCGCGCAGCTGCAGGTCATCCCCGACGAGCGCAGCGCCTGGCTGGCCGAACGCCGGACCGGGATCGGTGGCAGCGACGTGGCGCCTATCCTGGGCCTGTCGCCCTACCGCACCCCGCTGGACGTGTACCGCGAGAAGCGCGGCGAGGCCGTCGACGACTCCGACAGCGCGCCGATGCTGTGGGGCCGGCTGCTGGAGCCGGTGATCCGGCAGCGCTACTCGGACGTGACCGGGCGGGCGGTGCTGGTGCCTGACGGCATGCTGCGCCACCAGCGGCACCACTTCATGGTCGCCAACCTGGACGGCTTCACCGAGGACCGCCGCGTGTTCGAGGCCAAGACCGCGCGCACCGGCGCCGGTTGGGGCGAGCCGGGCACCGATGAAGTGCCGGATGCATATGCCCTGCAGGTGCAGCACTACCTGGCGGTGACCGGGTTTCCGGTGGCCGACGTGGCTGTGCTGATCGGCGGCCACGACTTCCGCATCTACGTGGTCGAGGCCGACCCGTCGCTGCAGTCGGACCTGATCGAGGCCGAGGCCGAGTTCTGGGATCGGGTCGTGCGCGGCGACGAGCCGCCGCCGGTGTCCTTCGCCGAGGCGCAGCAGCGTTACGGGCGGCTGGCCGCTGCCGGCAGCGTGCAGGCTGCCCCGGACGTCGTGGAGGCGTGGGCCGAGGCCCGGCGCCTGCGCCAGCAGATCAAGGAGCTGGAGGCCGCCAAGGAGGCCGCCGACGCCGCCCTGCTCAACGCCCTGGGCGAGGCCGGCGACACGCTGGTCGGACCCGATGGCCGGGTGCTGGCGACCTGGAAGCTCGCGAAGGCCCCCCAGCGATTCGATGCCGCGGCGTTCAAGGCCGCCCACCCCGACCTCGCCGCGCAGTTCACCCAGCCCGGAACCCCTTCCCGTCGCCTCCTGATCAAGGACTGAGCCCATGAACGCCATCGCCAACCACCAGCAGAACACCACCCCCGTCGCCGCCGGCGCCAACCCGTTCGGCAGCGCATCGATCGCCACCCGCGCCAGCAACAACGCCATGGCCGACGCCGGCCAGCAGCGCGAGATTGCCGAGGTGCAAGCGGCCATGGTCATCGCCAAGAAGTTCCCGCGCGACCCCATCGCGGCCATGGACCGCATCCTGCAGGCCTGCACCCGCCCCACCCTCGCCGAGGGCGCGCTCTACAGCTACAGCCGCGGCGGCAGCGACGTGACCGGCCCGAGCATCCGCTTGGCCGAGGTCGCCGCCCAGTGCTGGGGCAACGTGCAGTTCGGCATCCGTGAGCTTGAGCAGCGCAACGGCGAGTCGTCCGTCGAAGCCTTCGCGTGGGATATCGAGACGAACACCCGTCAGGTGAAGGTGTTCCAGGTGCCGCACGTCCGGCACACCCGGCAGGGCGCGAAGCGGCTGGAGGATCCGCGCGATGTGTACGAGCTGGTGGCCAACCAGGGCGCACGCCGGCTGCGTGCCTGCATCCTGGGCGTGATCCCGGGCGATGTGATCGAGGCCGCAGTCAAGCAGTGCGAGCAGACCATGAAGGCCAGCGCCGACACCTCCGCCGAGGGCCTCAAGAAGCTGGTGGCCGCATTCGACCAGTTCGGCGTGACGCAGCAGCAGATCGAGAAGCGCAATCAGTGCCGACTTGAGGCAACGCGCCCGGCGCAGGTGGTCCAGCTCAAGAAGATCTGGGCGAGCCTGCGCGACGGCATGAGCGTGCCTGCCGACTGGTTCGAGGTCGACGAGGCGGCGGCCGAGTCTGCTCCGGCTGCGGCGAGTCTGCGCGAAAAGGTGAAGGCGCGCGCGCCCAAGCCTCAGCCCGAGCAGCCGACCGATCCGCAAGCCCCGACCCTCGCCGACGTGCTCGCCGGCATCCAGTCCGCGCAGGACGTGGACGCGCTGGACGCTGCCTATGACCTGGGGCGGATGCTGCCTGCCGATGCCCAGCCGCAGCTGGTCCAGGCTTACGAACTCCGCCGAGACGCGCTGGATATGGCGGCGAAGTGAGCTATGGGGAGGAATGCGCAGGCTGATGCGCGACGTAGAAGCGAGGGGATGAACTGCCGATAGGCCCCTGACGTAGGCAATGCCGGAGATCAGCACCGGCCCTCCCCACCCAACCCCGGCGCCCTCCCCTGCGCCGGCCCCGCGCCCCGCCTCCCCTCGGGGCGCACCCAGCGGCGAGCCGCTCCCCTCGGTGAGCCGCAGATCGGTCGTAGAAGCGACCTCGGAGCCGTAACCGAGTGACAGGCCGGAAAGACGGCCACCTATTCCACCGGAGCAGACATGGGCGACACCAAATTCATCGACGGCCTGATGGCCAAGGCGCCGAACGAGAACGCGCCCGAGTACGTCAAGGCCAAGCTGTCGATCAGGCGCGAGGAGCTGATCGCCTGGCTGCAGCAGCAGGACGGCGAGTGGATCAATGCTGAGGTCAAGGTTAGCGGCAGCAGCGGCAAGTGGTACGTGGCCGTGGACCAGTGGAAGCCGGACCGGGAGCGCAGCGGCCAGCAGTGCAGTGCGCCTCCGCATCGGGGTCGGGGCGCCAGCACGCGACAGGCCGCGGCACAAACCCCGGTTACCGGTGACAGCTTCGATGACGACATCCCGTTCTGAGGACGCCATGCGATCCGACACCACCCAGCGCGACCTGTACCGGGACGACCCGCGCCGGCACGCCGAACTCTGGCGCATCCAGGCCGAGACGAGCCGGGCGCAGTTCCCCGACGACCACGCGCGCTACCGCTACTACATCAACGAGGCCGAGCGCCTGGAGGCGCTGACACCATGACCAACAACACAGACCCGGTGCGGGCGCTGCCCGACCAGTGGCGCGACGCCGCAGAGTTTTTCAAGGGTGATGCTGGCTCCGATATCCGCGAAACTCTTATGGCATGCGCCCGCGAGCTGGAAGCCGCCCTCGCCCAGCAGCCCGCTGCCGTGGATAGGGCGAGGTTCCGCAAAGCCCCGTGCTACTTGTGCGGGTACAACGGGGCTGGCTACTTCCAGCCCGAAACTCACCCGTGCGCTGCGCTCTATCACGCAGCCCAGCAGCAGGGAGGTGCGAAGTGATGCGCCGACTGATTCGATTCCTGTTCGGCCCGAGCATGGCCGAGCGCCAGTGGCGCATCCGTGAGGACCGCGCCCTGATCGACGCCATCGACGCCATTGACGCATACCTGCGCGACACGGAGGTGCCCCATGGCTAACGTTAAGCTGCTGCCGCTGCCGGAACATTTCGCGCACCAGAGTGAGCGCGTGCAGCAGCATGTGCGCGACTACGCCTGCGCCAACGTCGCCCACGCCACCGCAGCCAAGGACGCAGAGATCGAGGCGCTGCGGGCGGAGGTGGAGGAGTCCGACGCCGTGGTGGACAAGCTGGCGCGGGTGCTTGCCGAGACTGCCATCGTCATCAAGGGGCCGGAGCCCGATATGACGAAATGGAGCTATCACGACATTCCGGACAGCGTGCGCGCAATCCAAGCCCGCGCCGAGCGGCTGGCGGAGGAGTTGCGGGCGGCGCGGCGTGCGCTGGCGTTCGCGGCCCAGCATCTGCCCGAGTGCAACGAGCCGTATGAGCGGGCGAACGCCGCCCTAGCCCAGGAGGACCGCAATGACTGACCGCCAAAGCACACACGGTCCCGGCTGCTGGAGCTGGGGGCCGAAGCACTACGAGTGCGCCGTTGGGCGGGTCATCCGCGACGAAGCCCTGTTGCGGCAGGCGCTGGAGGTGTTGAGCCGCGCGCACCAGGCGGCCATGGTGCAGACCCTTAAAGCAAGGATTCCTGAGTGCGCAGAGTTCGGGGGGATTGCTCAAGACTTGGATTTTGTCGTCGCCGCCCTGCGCGAGCGGTTGGGGAGCACGGCTGGAGAAGTGAAATGACCGAGTATTACCACACGCTGTTGGAAAAGGGCGGGCGCTTGCTCAACGACGGGGAGGTAGTTCAAGAAACCGACTACCAAATTCTGGGGCACAAGAACAACGAAGCCCAGACGCCGCCTGAGAAAAAATGGATCGGATGGAAGAAGGCACAGGGCTTCCCCCATCCGACTTTTATCCGTATGCCTGAAGATCCTGCCAAATGACCACCAACGAGATCATTGAGTTCGCTTTGCGGGCAGATGCTTACGCTGATGCGATGGATATCGGCGGCAAGAACCGCATTGGATTGCGAGATGAATACTTCGCCACCCTCGTCCGCAACGCCGCGCTGGAGGAAGCAATCAAAGTCATCGAGGAGTACCGCATTCCGGTCGGCAACTCCGCCGCGGGCGAGATTGCATGCGAGTGGACGCGCGCCGCGCTGGCGGACGTCCGAGACGCCATCCTGGCGATGAAGGAGCAAGCATGAAAATCGACGAAGCAGTGAGCAAGTTGATCGATAGGCTGCGCGCCGTGAAGTGGGAGCCGACCGACGACGCAGAGAGGATGCCGGACGACCCGACGCACAAGTGCGTGTTTGTGGACATGCGCCCCGACGACTTCCGTGAGCTGCTCCGCGAAGCCGCCGACGCGCTGGAAGCGGCGCAGGAGGATGCGGCCGAAGCAAAGCAGAACGGCTACGAACTCGGCCTGCTGGCAGCGGCGCGGGAGGACGGCTGGCAGCCGATTGAGACGGCGCCCAAGCCCGACATAGGCGCAAACGGATTCGGGAAACGGCTGCTCCTTGTGGTGGACTGCGGAGACGGGACTACTCCATCGGTCCGGAAAGGATACTGGGAATGCACCGATTGGTATTTGGACTGCTGTGTTGGCTTGGCTACTGCCTACGGATACCGCGTAACCCACTGGCGTCCGCTCCCCGCACCACCCACCATCGACCAGGCGCGGGGGAAGGCTGGGCAGGAGGTGGGGAAGTGAAGTGGCTGACGGCTCCGTTATTCAGCCGATACGACGCGCTGTGGTTGGGCGGCGCCTACTTCGCCTGCTATCACGGGCACTTCGTCTTGGGCTTCTCAGCAGTCATCGTCGGCGCCTTCACTTCCGCCGTGCTGGAAAAACTCGCCAAGCATCCCGCCCCGCCGGACCCCGGACATGAGAGGGAGGGCGGGAATGGCTGACCGGCAAACCGACGTTTCCCCGCGGGCCATCGATTTCGAGACGTTCGCCACGCTACGCGGTGCCAGCCGCCTCGATTACTGCGAGGACGGCGCGGTCAGCCCTGCGGGCCACATGCCCAAGAGCAACTGGCGCCGAAAGATGCGGACGCTGGCGGAGCGCAACGCGGACCTGGCCCAACGCCGGTCGGAGCTGTGGGAGGAGTACCAGCGCCTGGTAGCAGAGGGCAAGGTTCGCCCGCCGTCGCGCATCGAGCGATTGCTGGAGGCCGCCAACGGCCATGAGGACAAGGCGCAAACGCACGCGGCCCGCCGCGTGTTGGCCAAGCGTGGGATCGACTGGAGGACTGAGCGATGAGCAACGACACCAGGAGCCGCCCCATGACCGCTGAACGAGGAGGCAGCATGACCGAGAGCAACGACAAGACCGCGCCATCCCCTACCGTCACCCGCCTGATGACGCTCAGCGACGTGCTGGCCTCGGTGAGCCTCAGCCAGGCCACCGTCTACCGCATGATCGCCGCCGGCGAGTTCCCGCGGCCGGTCAAGGTGGGCACCGCCTCGCGCTGGCTGTCCTCGGAGATCGAGGCCTGGATCGATGCCCTGGCCGCCGGGCGCCAGCAGCGGGCCGCGTAACGGAACATGGGGCAGAACATGGGGCGACCTGCCCCGGATAACCGGAAGCCCGCATCGCTGCGGGCCTCCGGGGGTTGATCTGGCGGAGTGAGAGGCCGATTATCGCCTCTCTGCCCCTATCAGCGCCGCTCATGAGCCCTCAATCGCATTCGGTGAGATTCCCCCGCCATATCCTCCCGTTTCCAGCAATCGCGAGGGGAAACATGGGGCAGATGGTGGGGCACTATGGCGCGGCCAATTAACCGCCTGAGCGCGCGGGCGATCCAGACCCTGCGGAACCCCGGCTACTACGCCGACGGCGGCGGCCTGTACCTGCTGATCGGTCCCACCGGGGCCAAATCCTGGGTGCTGCGCTACCAGTTGCGGGGCCGGCGCCGGGAGATGGGGCTGGGATCCGCCGCGCTGGTCAGCCTGCAGGAGGCCAGGAGCGCCGCCCTGGCGCAGCGCAAGGTGCTGGCCAACGGGCTGGACCCGCTGGCGGAGCGGGCGGCTGCAGCGGCCGCGGGCCGCACGTTCGGCGAGTGCGCTGGCGCTCTTATCGCCAGCCTGGAGGCGGGCTGGAAGAACCGCGCCCAGGCCGACCAGTGGCGGCAGTCGCTGCGGGACTACGGGCCAGCCGCAGACCTGCCGGTCGAGTCTGTGGACACCGCCGCGGTCATGGCCTGCCTGCAGCCGATTTGGGCCACGAAAACCGAGACGGCCAACCGGGTGCGCGGCCGCATCGAGCGCGTGCTGGACTGGGCGCGGGTGCACGGCCTGCGGACCGGCGACAACCCGGCGCGCTGGCGCGGGCACCTGGACAAGCTCCTACCCAAGCCGTCGAAGGTGGGCAAGCGCCGACACCATGAGGCGATGCCCTACGCGGACGTGCCGGGGTTCATGGCCCGGCTGGCGGAGCGGGACGGCGCGGCGCGGCGTGCGCTGCGGTTCACCATCCTGACGGCGGCGCGCACCGGCGAGGTCACGGGGGCGGACTGGCCGGAGTTCGACCTGGCCGCTGCGGTCTGGACGATCCCCGCCGAGCGCATGAAGGGCGGCCGGGCGCATCAGGTGCCGCTGACGGCCGCGGCGATCGCCATCCTGCGGGGTTTACCGCGGGACCGACCGCCCTTCGCCCTCTCCGAGAACGCGATGCTGTACCTGGTCCAGAAGGCGCCGCCGAAGGGCTACGGGCTGCCGTTCACTGTCCACGGCTTCCGGTCCAGCTTCCGCGACTGGGCGGCAGAGACGACCGAGTTCCCGAACGAGCTGGTCGAGATGGCATTGGCCCATGCGATCCGGAACAGGGCCGAGGCGGCCTACCGGCGCGGCAACCTGCTGGAGCGGCGCCGGCGGCTCATGGAGGACTGGGCGGACTACCTCGGTTGCGGCGTCCGCTCGCCTGGCCTGCGGGTCATCGAGGGAGGCGGCTGACCGCCCATTTCCCGACGAACGGTCGCCGCGCCCTGTTGACTGCGCCGCGCAGTCGTGATTTACTGGCACCACGGTCGGGGACAGCCCGACCGCCGCCCCGGCGGAACCGGGATTCCACGACAGGAGAAACGTCATGACCACCATCACGATCACCGCGCAGATTCTGGACGGCAACCTGGGCGACGGCTGGCGCGACAACTACGAGGCCGCCCAGGCTCTCGCCAAGTTCATGGAGCAGCGCTGGCGCGACGACCTGGCCGAGCTGGCGGCCGAGGGGCACGAGGTCGACATCCAGATCGACGTGCAGAGCGCCGAGGGGTGCGTCAGGGAGACGACCGTGGACGCCGACGACGCCGACCTCGCCGCCCGCGCCGAGCGGCTGCTGACCGACCGCAACCGCATCTGGGAGCGGTTCTGCAGCTCCCCCGAGGCCGAGGCGTTGGCCGAATGACCGACTCCATCATCCACCTGCGCGTCCCGGCGGCCCTCAAGGGCCGCTGGGTTCGCGCGTCCAGGGGCGCCGGCATGCGGCTGACCGACTGGATCGTGCACAACGTGGAGGCCGCGATGGCCGCACAGACGCTGCGCATCACCATCCCCGAAAACCTGCGGTTTGCGGACCTGCGGCTGCGCCGCGAGGGCAACGGCGATCTGTCGTTTGAGACGGCCCCGTTGGAGCAGATCGCTGCGGCCAGCGGCGATGCCGCTGCCGCGCTTATGCAAGCCGGCGACGACGGCCTGGCCACGATCATCACCGCGTGGTATCACGCGGCCCGCGCTCGCGGCGAGCCGGCGGACCCGGTAGCGGAGGACATCGCGGCCGAGGTCGCGGCCGAGGACGCCGCTGGCCAGCACGTCAGCCTTCCGCCGGGGCGCGCATGAGCGCGGCGCCGGCAACCCCGCTGCGGATCTGGCGCGAGCGCCTGGGCCTGTCACAGCGCGCCGCAGCCGAGGCCCTCGGCCTGGCGCTGACGAGCTACCAGGACCAGGAGCGCGGCACGAACCGCCGGACGGGCGAGCCGATCCGCACGCCGCGTACGCTGCTGCTCGCGTGCGCAGCGATCGAGGCGGGGTTGCCCCCCATTGAATGAGCGCCAGCCGGCCCCGCCGGACGGGGCCACGCGCGGACGAATCGTTGGCGCGCTGCTGGCAGGGGGATGGTGGCGCAGGTGGATTCGTGGGGGCGTAGGGGAATGCTGATTAGGTCGTCGGGAATGCGCGACCAGCAGCCGAGGCGCCCCCCGGACCGCGCGGTGGATGGCTGGCCGTGGAATCCCCGCTAGATCTGCCAGTGTACGAGTCGCGCATGCGCCGGCGTCATGCTGTTGTTCACCAGGGTCATGAACCCGATCTCATCGGGTGTGATGAAATCGGTTCGCGCCGACGTGTGCAGGACGATGAAGTCGTACCCGTTGCTTGAGTAGCTGATCGACCTGTTGACGCCATCATCCTCAAGACGGAGCCAAAGAATCGGGCCAAGAAACACGGAGTGGTTGAAAACCAGCGAATTGTAGCTGCTGGGGTTGTTGTAGTTTGCGGACTGGATGGACCCGTTCAGGAATCCATAGAACGTCAGCCTGCCAGATGAACTGTCCCGCCAGAATGCCGCCACGGCACTGTCGCTGTTGCTTCTGGCGGTCACTTCGATCCCCATCGTGACTGCATACGGCGCGGCGGGCGCGGCCCTTGTGCGCATGCGGCAGTTGAGCGACGGCGAACTGCCGCCGGAGATAAGCTGGTAATCCGGGGTGCTCGTTATCGTTGCGCTGCCCTGGTTTACCCAGGACCAGCCCGTTTGCGGCGGTGGCACGAACGGGAAGCCGCCCCCGCCGCCGGTGGCAGAGATCGTCACATTGCCAGAGCCGACCAATCGACCGGTCAGCGTGCCGCTGAGAGTGACGTTGGAGCCAGCGACGAGGTTGCCGTATGTTGGCGTCTGCCACGCAGGAATGCCGCCTGAAACCACCAGATGATCGCCATTCGACCCTGCCGCCAGCCGAGCAGGCGCTCCGGCAGAGTTGCGATAGATCAAATCACCCGTGGCCGCCATCGGGTTACGGACGACGGGGGCGACCTCGTAGTCAGGATCGGCACCCGGCTTCCATAGCAGGCCATCATCCTTGTTTGTGCCAGCCGGCAGGGACAGACGCGCTACGTTGGAGGGGATTCCCTTGTACACCCAGCCGCCCGACTCCCACACCCAATACGCGCCGTCGATCAGGTAGGCGTCGCCCTCGCTGGCAGTCCCCGGAAGGTCGCCCTCGTCCTTTAGCTCGCCCTTGTAGGTGTAGCCGTCCGCAGGCGATTTGATGATGCCGTAGCCGGCTTCAATGGAATCCGTGGCGGTGTACCAGCCGCGATTTCCGTGGGCATCCGTACCGTAGAACTGGCTGCCCAGCGGCTGCGAAACATCACCAGAGAGCTGGATGACGCTGCCGTTAATCTCAACGGACCCTGCGGCGAGCATCGTGTCGGGCGATTTGTTCTCTAGCCTCTCTACGCGGCGCTCAATCGCCGATACGTCAGGCGATCCTTGTTGCTGCCTCTGCGCAAGGGAGCGAAAAAATGCATACCACTCCCTCGTTCCGGTCCACGTCTCGGGCCGGGGTAGAATCGGGCTATCGCTCATTACTCAGGCGCCACGAAACCGAACGCGACCCACGAGAATGGGATGCTGGTGCTGATCTTCCATGACGAGTTGGTATCGTCGTCGGACACGTTGAAATTGACCGTCACGCCAGACGAGGCCGCGCCCGCCGTCCAGCCCGTAACGGAGTTGTCCACCAGTGCGCCGGAGCTGGTGTAGGACGATCCGGTGGTCGTCACGCTCACGTGCATCAACTTGGTGAACGCAGGGCTGAAACTGATGCTGGCAGTGGTGGCCTTGGCGTTGCTGGCGGGCGCAGTGCCGGTGCCGAACAGGATCGCCATGTCATCGCCACTGCCGGTTTTCCAGCGCCAGATCGAAGTGCTGCCAGAGTACTCAGGCTCCGGCATCTCAGGCTGGGACTGGAGGACGTACCCGTCACCGGTCGAGTTCACCACGGGGAACATGCCAGCAGAGCCAGACGGGTCAGGGAGCTGTATGATCGGCTGCCATTCGGCCTGAGTCCCATCAGTGGCCAGGAACTTCCCCGCATTGCCGGTCATGGGCGGCAGGGATTGGGCCGCAGGTGCCGGGTCACGGATTTCCACCGCCGCCACGATGGTCGAGCCGTCCGCTGCCTCGAATTTGACGGTATAGTCGCCATCGCCCCAAACCTGATAGGGGACGCGCCCGGCAGAGTTGAGAACCACCGGGTTTGTGTTCAGGGCGGCCTTGTCGGCGTCCTTCCAGGTGTTTTTCGGGGTGGTGGTCCCCAGGTCGTAGAAGTGCAGTTTCCCGCCGGGGGCGATGCCGGTGCCCAGCAGGTTGTCCAGGGCGACCAAGGGGTCGATCAGCTGATGGACGGACATGGGATCTCCTGAAAAGCGAAACCCCGGGCGTGCCGGGGCTGTGGTAAAAGGGCGACATGGACGACCTAGGGGGCTGTCTCTACGAAGCGGTTACCGCCCTTGTCGGGCTCGCCGTGTTCGCCGCGTGTTGGCTGTACTGCATTGCCGAGTACGGTTTCCTTCTGGGGGGCGGCCTCGGCTGGATCCCCTCGGCAATCGCTGCGGGTCTCGCGGCGCTGCTCTGGCCGCTGCTGGTGGTCGGCGCGCTTATCCTCTGGTTCGTGGTGCAGAGCAATGGCTGAGTACGAGTCCCTAGCCCATCTTTCCCGCTGGCGGCGGGTCGTGATCTGGTTCTGCGAGGACAAAATCGGTCTGACCATCACGACCGTGGCGTCCATGCTCATCGCTTTCGGACCGGCATTCTGGCTAGGCATGTGGTGGTTCGCCTTGGTGATCGTCGCGGCAGTGGCCTTCACCGTCGGCTGGAATGCCGCCCGCCGCCGCTGGCTACGCGACGGGCATATCGACAAGCTCTAGCGCTGGACCTCCTGTCCAAGGGCCGCTCCGGTTGGCACTGCAGCTGCCGGTGCCTGCGCAGGCAGCCGCAGCGGCTGGCTTAGCGCACGCTGCGCGGCCATCGTCGACTGGACATCGCCCACCGCGCGGACCATCTCGCCCACGAACGGCAGACCGCCGCCGATGCGCTGGAACATCATCCGGGCCATCCGCTCGGCCGTGCCCGACGTCCGCGCCATGTCGCCCTTGGCCACAAGCGGATCCAGCACCGCGGCCAGCCGGCGCACCTCGGCCCACTCCTGCGGGCTGTACAGCGCCCGCACGATGCTGGCGTTGCCGTACTCGGTCGCCTTGATGTTGCGGACGATCTGGCCCATCGCCAGCGGCTCGCCGTTGGCGCCGATCGCCATGCGCTGGAAGTGCGCCGCACGCAGGGCGCCGATGACCTCCGGGTCGTTGCCAGACGCCTGGCGCAGTCGCTCGATGAACCGCGCGCCGCCGGCCTTACTGACCTGCGAGGCGCCGAGGGCTATGTTGACCAGCTCCTCCGGGGTCCGGCTGCCGTCCAGTAGGCCGCTGATGAAGCGGTCGGCCTCCTCCTTGCCCTCGAACCGCCGGCCGTATTCGAACCGCAGCTGCCGGGCGTCCTTGAGCGCCTGCAGCGCGACCGGGTCGCCGGACACCAGCGAACTCTCCACGGCCTCGTCCAGCCAGCCGTCAAACTCGCGCTTGATCGCCAGCGTGGCGGCGCGGTCCGCGGGATTCTTCGCGGCGCCGACGTTGTTGTTGATGATCCGGCGCTGGGTTTCGATGGCCTTGAGGGTCACGCCCTTGATGTTGCCCTGCTGGGCCTGGCTGGCCGCCTCCGCGAGCTGAGCGAGCGTCCGGCTGGCGGCGGGGTGCAGCTCGGGGTTGACCCCGAAGTCTGCCACGGCGGCGCGCAGGCGGCCCGGCAGCGACTCTATGGCGCCCACACCGACGGCGGCGCGCCCGCCGCGGCCTGCCTCCTGATAGGCCGCCTGGATCCGCTGCTCGAGCGCGCGTGCCTGTCCCTGCAAGCGCGAGGCCGCACCCTGCGCCAGCTCCGCCGGCGTGGCGCCGGGCTGGCCGCCAAGGCGGGTGCCCAGGTCGTCGACCACTTCGCCAAGGCGCTGGCGGTTCGCGTCCGCGGCGCGCTGGAACACGCCTCCGGCGCCGGGAGCCTGCCGCAGTACCTCTTCGCGGCTGAGCTGATCGAACCGTCGCACCGGGTCGGCCAAGCGCTGCCCGAGTGTGTACTGGAACCCGTACAGCTCACGCCCGAGGATGGCGTTCGGGTCCGCGCCAGCGAGCACCTCCTCCATGCCACCAGCAAGGCGGTTGACCACCTGACGCGGCGCGGACGGCGCGCCGGCGCCAGCCAGCAGGTTCTGTGCCTGACGCGCGTTCGCGCCGCTGGCAGTGCGCGAGGCAGCAGCGAGCCGGTTCACGCCGTAGCCGATAGCCGTTCCGGCTGCTTCGCCGGCGATGCCGCCGGCAGCCGCAGCGGCCGTGCGGCTGGGGTCCACGTCGCCGCCGGTCGCGCCCGCCTGCAGCGCTGCATCGGTGCCGGCCGCGGTCGCCCCCTGCAGGCCCATGCGCGCCACCAGGCCAAGGTTGCGGGCCTGGGCGACCCGACCGGCCCAGGTGGCCGGGAGGAAAAAGGCGGCGGCGTTGCCGACCACGTTGGCCACGTCCGTCGAATCCAGCCCCGCCTCGTTGACCCGGTACTCGCGACCATCCGGCAGGATCACGCCGTAGCCGCCGTCGCTGGTGCGCGCAACGCGCCCGCCGCTCTTCTCCGCCACGTACTCGGCCACGCTGCGCTGGGTGCCGAACATGTCCTTGGCCGCGGCCACCAGGGCGTGGCCGGCGTGCAGAGGGGTACCCTCCCTGATATCGGAGTCGAGCGCGAACAACGACCTGGCGTCATCGCCCACCTGGGCCGCCAGTGGAGCGCGCATCTGCGTCTCGCTGGCAGGGGTGCCGCCGATGATGTCGATCTCCAACGTGCCGTCGCCGCCGAGCTCGCCGTCGCCTTGCAGAGCCGAGCCGTTGTCCCAATAGCCGGCCGGCGCCAGGATCTCGTCCTGCTCCCACGGCGCCGCGGCAGCCGCAGGTTGCTGGGTGGCGACCGGCGCGGGCGCGATCAGCTCATCCTGATCCCACGGGTTCGCCATCACCTCTTCCTCCGCACGGAGCCGTCGGGCGCGATGTAGGTGGCACCGGAGGGCAGCCGGGCATAGTCATCGGGGGTCCGGACGCGCGCAGGCTGGGCAGCGCCGCCGCTTGCGTACTTCTGTCGCAAGCGTCGGATCTGCCGCAGCGCCGCCATGCGCACCTCGCGGGGCAGGTTGGCGTTGGCCAGGTCGCCGGCCATCTCTTTGTACATCTGCACGTCGCGGTCGGACTGCGGGCCTTCCATCCGCGGCATCTTCGCGGTCAGCTGGCCGGCGAGCGTCGCCAGTGCAGCGTTCGCCCGCGCGCCGTCCGTGGCCACGCCGAACGCACCGGCCACGGCGTCACCGAGTGCGGGGATGCGGCCGCCGGTCGCCGCCGGAAGCAGCCGCTCTGCCTCCGCCAGCAGCTCCAGGGCGTCGTCGGCGTCCTGCTGGCGGCCGGCGGCCTTGGCGTCGCGCTCGGCTTCTGCTTTGGCCTGCTCATTGAGCCGCGTCGCGGCGGCCTCAGCCGCGGCCACCCGCGGGGCGTACTCCAGCTGCACACCGATCTTGGCGGCCTCGGCCGCGGCCGCTTCCTCCTCCTTGGTCCGGCCGGCGCCGATCCCCGGGGGCGCGACCAGTCCGCCGCGCTGCATGTCGGGCACCAGCAGGGGCGCCCCCGCCGAGGGCGCGCCGGCAGGCGCAGGAGCGCTGACGCTCTGCCGCTGCAGCCGCTGCAGGTAGACCTCGGTCGCCTGCACCGCCTGCTCGTCCGGCAGGCCAGCCGCCCGGAGCTGCTGGTAGTAGGCGTTTGCGAGATTGGCCGCCTCCTCCGCATCGGCCTGGGTGCCCGTGACGGCCGTCGGAGCGCCTCGCTGCGGCGTGGCCGCCGGCGCGGGCATGCCCATTGCGGACGGGCCGCCGAGCTGCACCCATCCGCCCACCCGCTCGTCGTAGTACTCCAGCGCGCCCGTGCGCGGATTCTCGCGGGACCGGCGCGGGCGGCCGTCGCCGATGTCGATGCTGTCGAAGCCGAAGCCAGCGCTGCTGGCCCGCCCCTCCTGCCCCAGCGCGATCTTCGCGGCCTGCTGGTACTCGGGGGTGCCCGGCCTGAGCCCAGCGGCCTCGGCCATCATCTGGAACTGGCGGTACCCGGCCGGCGCGCCCTCGTCGGGCCGGGCCTGGTAGCTCGCCAGCTGTTCCAGCCCCGGAATGAACTCGTCACTCCACTCCAGCGGCACGTCGCCCAGGCCCAGCTGCCGGGCCTCCTGCGCCAGCTGCGGGTAGATGCCCGCCACCGCCTGAGATTGCCCGGCCTTGGCCATATTCACCACGTACCTGGCCTTGGCGGCGAGGTTAGCAATGCGCGAGTTGTCGCGCTTTCCAAACGCCTCCTCAGCCTGGAATGCAGAGGTCGGGTCGACCTGCGCCATCTGCCCAAAAATCGCCGCACGCTCTGCGGGCTGCGCGGTGTACGCACTTGAGGCGAGCTGGGCGAGTCGGTTTTGCTGCCCGCGCAGGCGGCCCAGCTCGCCCTGCTGCTGTACATACTGGATGGCGGCAAGCGGGTTGTAGTTGGAATCCATCGAACCCCCCGGTTAAGCGCCAACGGAGCGCTGGCTGTACCAATTGTTGATCGCCCCGCCGATCCCAGTCAGTGCGTTCGCATAGCCGCCATATCGCTGCTGGTACCCAGAGGCCCGAGCATTTCCAGCGCCAACCGCGAGATTGCCAACATTGGCGGCGTAGGTCATGCCCACGTTCCCGAGATTGGTAGCCGTGGACTGTCCAATGCCGGCAAGGCCCGCAAGACGGTTGTAGTAGTTCCCGTAGTTCTGCGAGGCGAGGCCCGAGGCATACGCCATGCGATCCGCGTCCGCGCCGCCGGACCACAGCGCGCCTCGCGCAGCAGCAGAGCGATCCAGCCCCTGCAAGCCTTGCGTCAGGGCAAACTGGTAGTCGGGTGACTCCTTGAAGCTGGAAAAATTCCCCGCGTTCAGCTGCTCCATCTGCCCCAGGGCGCGATGCCCGGCCTGCATCCAGGGCATTTGGTCCTCACGGGCAATGTCAAACTGGCGCGCCTGCTCTGCGGTGGCGGCGTTGTAGCCCTTCTGCTGCGCTGCGGCGGCCTTCTTCTGCCCAATGGCATTGACGGCGGTGCCAACAACAGCGGTGCCTACTGCGACCCAAGACATGCATTTTCCTCCACAATCCGGGCCCGCGGCTCCGGCACAATGAATTTGGCCTCGATGGCTGCGAGGTCAGTCAATTTGGTAGCGTGGACGTTGATCCACGTGATGTCCGTCAGGGCGAGGCCAACCTTTTTGCAGCCGGGCGGAGAGACGAACACGCACGGCGCCTCCAGAACCCGCACGGTTCCATCCTCCGAGGTTGCCTTGATCGCCCCCTTCGCCAGGATGTTCACGGTCGAGTGCCTGTGGATCTTCCCGACCATCACGGTCCCGGCGGGGGCGTGCATGACACGGGTGTACACCCCATCAGAGAAGTGGTGTTCGTACTCGATTTCAGCGGGAGGCAGCACGGAAATGGCGGCCTCAAGCTCCCTCACCTGCTCGTAGGTCGGCGCGCCCCGCAGCACGTCCGGCAGCGCGTCAGTCATCCGCCACCTCTATCTCGGCAACCGCGCCCATCAGGTCCACGCACACCGGAGAGGTGACGCGAATTGTCATGTCGAACACCTCCGCCTGCCCAAAACGCGAGAAGCGGACCTTCCGGCCCGCCTCCCCTACCTCACCAATGCTCGCTTCCCGCGTCACGATCTTTTCCCGGTTGCTGTTCTTCTGGACCGAGAGGGCTACTTTTCGATCGCTCATGCCAGCTCCCCCAGCGCCTTGAAACCGCCCGGGATCGGATAGTCGAACTCCTCCGGCAGGATGCGGAGTGTCGCCCTGAGGTGCGTTCCGTCATCCCCGTCGCGACCGGCGACGGCAACATAGAATGCGGTCCCGCTCTCCCAGGCAAAAATCTCCGACAGGGGGTTGGTTCCTAGCGTCGGGTTGGCCGTGACCGCCTCACAGGGGCCGTACACACCATTGGTGACCCACATCTCCCAGTCTTCGGTGTCGCTGACCCAGATCTTCCCCGCAGGGCCGTCGAATGCCACGCGGAACACCTGCCCTGCGCCGGTGAATGCAGGGCCGAACACCTCCCCACTTCCCGCCCCCCCACACCCCGATATCGTCACGTTCTGCCCCGTTGTTTTCCCCGGAAGCACACCAATGCCACGAGCCGCGCCAAAGCCGTGGTTGCTGCCCACGTAGGGCGCATTGCTATAGGCGTGATCCTGATTGACGATGCCGATAGAGAAAGCCGGATCACCACCGGCAACCACCGGCAGCACATCAAGGACCACCTCGCAGTAAAACTTGTCGGCCAGCGTTGCCCCGATGTAGGAGCGGGTCATCGGGCGCTGCGAGGTAGTGATGTCCGTGACGAAGGTCTTGGTCGCGTTCTCCAGCACACCGCCCGCGCCGGTGTGAAGCGGATCCCAGCGGGGCACGTCGATCAGGATCGTGTCCGAATGCAGAGCCCAAAGCCCGTTTTCGTCCTCGACCCGCATGTGAATTGTGTGCGAGCCTACTTCTGTAGGAGTGCCGGACAGAACGCCATTGTTGAACTGCATGCCCTTGGGGAGCGTGCCGCCGGTCATTTTGATGGACGCAATAGGCGCGCCGCCGGGCGTGGCTGTATAGGTGAAGTCGTCGTACTCAAGATGAATCCAGCCGTCCGGAGCCGATCCGCTCAGCGTCGGGCCTTCCGGCTGCTCCGCAAACGGTACGCAAGGCACCTCTCCGTTGCCGGTATCCAGCAGCAGCCGCACCTCGTTGAGCGTGATCCTGTTCCCATCGGCAAAGAGCTTGCCAGTGGTGCGGGAGCGCACCAACTCGTCACAACCATAGCGCGGATACGCCCAATCCAGAACGTAGAGCCTGCCAGAAAGTGCGTCCGCTGCGATCCACTCCCCGTTCCAGAAGGCAACGTCGGTAACAGCCCAGTGCGGATAGCCCGGAGTGTCGCGCCTATGCCATTCCTGCGACCAGGCGTCATAGCCGAAGGTGAAACGCCCAGGGACGGTGATGTAGTACACCTTGTGGCTACCGGACTCCCAGGTGAATGCGTAGGCCTGCGAAATTTCGGCCTCACTGCACTCCCAGAATGCGGCGTTGATCGCCTCGGTGGACACGATGACCGGGGTGTAGCCGTCCAACCGGCGCACCAAGCGCTTGTCATCCAGCCAGAACGCCGTGTTATCCATGCGGCGCGGGCTGAATCGGGCAGAGCAACCCGCCTGGATGATGGTGTTCGACGCCCGTTGGAAGGTGCCGGTCGCGCCGCCTGCGTTGACGTAGACCTCAGTGGTGTCGCGCCCAAACACCAGCACCTCTGGCTGCAGCGTCAGGATTCCCGTGATCCGGTCCGGGTCCGCCTCCGCCTGGTAGCGGTCCAGCGTGTTGTAGCTGTGCCCGTCCGCGAGATCGGAGTGGAACCAGTAGCGCCCCTGCGGCTCGACCTGGGCGAAATACTGATCCACAAAATCGACAACGACCGCGCCAGGGTAGCCCTCGTCCGTCACCTTGGCCAGCGCCTTGGTGTTGGTGTCGTAGACGTAGCCCGCCGAGCCGTTGACAATCATCAGCTCATTCCCCAGACCCTTGGCGTTGTGGGCCATCGACACTCGGCCAACGCCCGGAATCGTGCCGAGAGGCAGCGCCACAAGCTTGCTGCTGATCTGGTACAGCTGATTGCCCTGGACGACAAACAGCTTGCCCTCAACATTGCGCATTCCGCGAATACGCCCCTCGCCGCCAACATCGACAAGAGGGCGCATCCCCGGCGCGTTTTTCAGGCGGAATGCCGTCTTGGTGCCGGGCCGCTCCGCAGGCACGGGCAGCCAGTTCAGAACGTCCTGTCGGCTCCAGTGCTTGTTCGGGTCGTCGTAGAACCCACCAACGACCGGGACTTGGCGCATGGCCATCAGCTATTGAACCCGTCTCGCCAACTGCCCACGCGCTGCCCACTGCCGACCGGAAGATCGTCATAGCTCACGCGCGACCACTGCCCGTTCATGGAAAGCGCGCGGAGTGCAGACAGCGATGACTCGGCCATTGCAATCACGTCCGGCTCCAGCGCCCGCCCAAATATCGGGCGCAGACGCAACGCCAGCCCGTAGACGATGGCTTCCTCAGCCTCCGCCGGGGCCGGCAGGTCATCATCAACGCCCTCGACATCAGACCACCCAAGCGCCAGGCCCTCAGCCTCCCATGTGCGCATCATGCGGTTGAGCGCGTTGACCGCATCCCGTGCCTCGTCAGCATCGGGGGCGCCGGATGCGTCGATGACGCGCATCACCAGCAATGCGTCCCTAACGACTTCCGACACCTTGGTCATCCTTACGCGCCCTTGCTCTTGGCCTGCTTGGCAGGCTTGTATTCGGTGTGATCGATGTAGCCGTCCTTGCGGGCGGCGGCCTCCTGCTCAGCGTCGTTGACCAGGCGCGCGTCCTCCCCAACGATGCCGTCCTTGTAAAGCCAGGTGGGATAAATGTTCTCGGACACTTCCTTTTCCTGAAATGGGGAGGGCGACAGCCGCCGCCCTCCCACAGTTGGCTTACTCAGTGACGCGCACCGAGTGGTACGGACGCACGGCGGTCGGCTTGGCGAACAGCACATCGATACGGGTGTGCTCCTCGTCGCTCTTGCCATCGCCGAAGGTCATCACACGGACACTGATGCCCTTGATCGAGGCGGTGTAGCCCTCGCACGACGCCAGCACCGGCAGCGGCGCGAACGCGGCGGCGAAAGCATCCCGGTGGAACACCAGATCCTGCACCTTGGACTGCGACGCAGTGCCGAACACGGTGATGGCCGCATTGTCGCCCGGCGAAGCGGTGACGTTGCCGCGCACACTGGTGGTGTTCGGGATCAGCGCCGGGTAGATCGGGATCGAGGTGGCACCCGAGGTGACATTTGCAGTCACCACGAACTTGGCCGGGATGCCAAGGTCAGCGCCCGTGATCGGGTGGACCGCGTTCACGCCAGCGATGGTGATGATCGAGCCCTTGGTGATGGCACCACTGCCGGTGTCAACGGTCAGGGTCGAGCCGGTCTGCGAGGCGCCATTGATCAGGTAGCCAGCACCGGCACCATTGGCGTGAACCGGCAGGGACAGCTGCTTGTAGAACTCCAGGCCCGCGAAGGTGCCGATGGCGTTCTTGCTGAACTCCCCACGGATTTCATCGGCGGTGTGGAACAGGCTGGAGTTGGTTTCCGCCAGCGCATCGCTCGCATCGACCGAAATGTGGGCGTACCGGTCGTCCTCCGGCGCCAGGAAGCGGTCCAGCGTGGACGCCGCATTGCGCCACACGGCGCGCGAACCCGGAGTGGTGCCCCAGGCGCCGACCACATTCGGGGTCTGCTCGTACATCGCCTGGAGGAACACCGCGTTGATCTTGCTCGCCAGCGAGGTCATCGCCGGGCGGAGGAAGCGCTTGCTGAACTCGGTCAGCTCCAGCTTCTTCTCCTTGGCGGTGAAGGTCAGCGGAACGTGCTCCTGCTGATCGACCGTCAGGTCAACGTACGACTCCTTGGCGGCCGGGGCGGAGCCGCCGCCAGCGAAGGACGAGCCCGAGTAAGTCACCGGGACCGGCGGCACCGCGACCTTGACGGTATCGCCCTTCTTGTAGCCGTTGACCTCCTCACCGAACTCCTTCTGGCGCTCGATGTTGATGTGGTTGGCAACGTTGTTGTTTTCCAGCAGGATCTTGGCCGCCTCGCGGGCGATCATCTGATGGGTAAGTGCCTGGCCTACGTTCGCCATGGCTATTCTCCTTTATCGCTTGCGCCTGCGTTCCTGCTCGGCCCGGTACCATTCCTCGTCGGTCATCTTTTCCTTCGGGACCTCGGTAGGGGAGCGACCGCCGACTCGCGGCGGCGGAGCAGGTGCTTGGCTGATGGGTTTGGGTGTTTCCGCCGTGGCTGCGGGAGGCGAGGGCACTTCGGGCGCGGCCTTCATGCGCGATGCGATCAGCTCAACCGCAAACTGGGCCAGCTCCGGCTTGGTCTGGGCGAGAAGGAACGCATCATGTGCGTTGAGTCCAATGTGGTAGGCGATTGCAGGCCCGGACTCATGGGCGGCAATCGCGGCCTGAACTTCAGGCGCCAGAGGGAAGCGGACGGAATTGACCACCTCCTCGAAATCTTCGTGTTCCGCCGCGAACTTCAAGGCGCGCTCCTGGTAGGACTGCCACAGCCTCTGTTCCTCGGCCTGCTTTGCGGCTGCCCGCTGCTCCTCCTCCCACTTGCGGCGAGCCTCCATTACCTGGAACTCTGCCTGGGCCTTGGTGAATCCAATCGGGTCTTCGTAGAAGTCCTTGGGGTCCGGGGGCTTCGGCCCCTCCGGCTTGGGCAGGCGCGCCTCCAGCTCAGCGAGCTTTCGCTCAAGCTCTCGCGCCCGCGCAGCCTCGCCTTTCAGCCGTTCGATGTACTCGGTTGTGCGGTTCTTGCGCTTGGCCTGAGCCTCGTCCGGCTTGGATTCGCGCTTTTCCTCCTCGGCCTTCTGCGCATCCTGCGCGGCGGCCTCGGCGTCATTCTTGGGGACTGCGGTGTCCGCAGCGGGCGCACTCGCCTCGCCGCTACCCGGAAGGGTTTCGGTTTCGTCGGTCATTTCGCACCTCTAGGGTTCCCGCCAAGCCGGGCGGGTGCGGTCTGGCTCAGTAGGCGCCAGTTGCATAGCCCGGATCGGGCATGAATCCGCCTTGCGGCGTGAAGTCCATCGCCGGCATGATCGGAGCCTGTAGAATCTGCGACGCGGCCTGGTTCTCGATCTGCTGCCGCTCTGCCTGCGCCCCGTAGAGCGCTGCTTGCGCGGCGTCCTTCTCAGCCTTGGCAACTTCGGCCGGGCTGGGCTGCGGCGGCGGCGGCGGCTCGTCACCTTCCCGCGGCTGCATGACCCCCATCTGCACGAGCAGCTTGCGGAATGCCTCGTCCACCTTGTCGGACCCCGGCAAGTCCATGTTGTGGATCGCCGTGTACGCCATGAGCGAGGCAATCGGAGGCGGCAGACCCGGCCCCATCTGACCCAGCAGGGTGGTGAACGCGTCCACAGCCTCCAAGCGCTGCGTGGCGTAGCTCGGCCCGACAGTCACGGTTACGTCGTACTTGCCCTTGCGGATGTCGTTGAGCATGACGGTCTGGCCGGTGGTCGGGTCAACGACCTCCTGGTACAGGGTCTTCCACTTCGCGCCGCCGTCCTCGCCGAGCACGCGCACCACGCGCTGGGTGTCGTAGACCCGCGGGATCATGTCCACGAGGATCTCTGCGCTGTAGCGGATGGCGTAGGCCAGGTTGTCGATGTAGTTGAATGTGGCCGTCGCGCCCTGCATCTTGCGCGCGGTGATGGCGCGGCCGCTGGTCTCGTTGGACCGGGCGCCGAGGCTGGCGTCGTACTGGCCGGTGCTGGCCTTGATGTCCTCGTTGTCCAGCGCGGCCAGCTGCAGCAGCGCCGCCGGGATCTCGGCCTGGGGGGCGCGCTGCGGCAGTGCGTCGGCGTCGTCGTTGACCGGCAGGAAGGGGTAGTCCTCGGAGTTGGCATTGCGCCAGAATCGCTCCAGCCCCTTGATCCACCCAAGCTTGACGACGAACGGCGCCTTCGGAGCCTTCGCCACGGCCTCGATCGCCGCGGTGCGGTGCACGTTGTGCAGGCGCTGCTGGTCCTTATTCGGGCGGACCATGCCGTAGAACACGTCCTCGCCGTCGATGTTCTGGATGTTGCCCCAGACCGGCACGATGGGAATGAACTTGCTCGGGAACTCGTAGGGCTCGGTCAGCCACTCGTGCCCGTTGGTCAGCCGCATCTGGACCTTGTGGCTCTGGACCTCGCGCTCCCGCACCACCTGGATGCCCGACGCGGCCAGGAACTCCAGCGCCTCATCCTCGCCCAGCCCGGACTGCCCGGCGATGTCGTCGAGGAACACCACCCGGCCGTCGCTCAGGGCCAGCAAGCGGCGCTTGCGCGGCACTTTCTCCCAGTACTCGGCGACCCGGACCTGGCCGGCCTCGCGCCAGTCCTTGCAGGCGCTGTCCTCGTCGAAGTCATGGAGGTCGGCCTTCGGATAACGGGCCCGGAACTCCTCGACGGGTATCAGCTCCTCCACGAAGCAGAAGTTGGCGTCGCGCCGATCGATCTCCACCGCGGCCGGGTCAAACTTGACCGCGAACGGGTTGCGAACCGGCTTGATGAATATGTCCAGCTCGAAATCATCGTCCTTGGCGTAGTCGGTGCAGATGCGCCAGAAGCCGAAGCCGCCCTTGACCGCGAAGTCGAAGCCGATGTCGTAGGCCTGCTCCGCGTTCGAGACGGACTCGATGTTGCGGATGATCCCCTGCATCAGCTCGGCCAATGCCCGGTCGGACTCCTCCACGCCGCGGATCTTGGCCTGCGGCCGGCTCTGCCGCATCTCGTTGATGATCTGCCGGCAGTGGCTGGCCAGCTTCGGGAACTCGTAGATCGGGCGGTCGCCGCGGCGCGCCCTGAGCTTGGCGTCCCACTGGTGCCCCGGGACGTCCACGAAGCGCACGTCATCACGCGACTTGTCGTATGCGTCCTTGACGTGGTCGGACGCCAGCGCGTAGCGGCGCCGCATTTCATTCAGGGCGTCCCGATTCTGTGCCTCTGCCATCAGTAGTCCACCGAGTAGTGCTCCAGGGCCGACAGGTCCGGGGTTTCGTGGTTCGTGTTCAGGTAGTCGACGGCCATCAGGCCGAACGCGTCGGCGCCGTGGCTGGACCAGTCGTGGTCCGGTCCCAGTCCGATGCTCCTGCTCTCGTCGCGCCTCTCGTGGTACCAGCCCAGGGCATCGCGGCCGGCCTCGGTGCCGCGCTCATCGAACCAGCAGGACGGGAACACCCGCCGGCCAGCCTCGATGCGGGTCATCGCGGCGCCGGCGCCCATGTTGGGCAGCACGCGCACCTCGAATCCGGCCGCTCGCAGCGCGCTCTCGTAACTTGTCTTGTAGACCTTGTCGTGCGCCGCGCCGTCGTGCGGCAGGATGCACAGGGCGCTCCCGTAGCCGTTGCGGCGCAGCCACTCGACGTGGGTCGCCAGGGGCTGCCCCACCGCCTCGTAGTAGCGCAGGATGCGGACCTCGCGCCCCACGAACTGCACGATCCAGATGGCGCACGCGTCCGCTTTGGCTCCGGTGCCGCCGATGTCCCAGTAGGCCCGCAGCGTCATCAGCGGGTCGGCCGAGAGGTTGCCGATCCGCCCCTGCAGCTTCGCCTCGGCCAGGGCCTGCGCGTAGTAGGCGCCGCTGATGGCAGTGGCGTACTCGCCCTCCCAGATGTGCGGGTACTGGTCGGGGTTCCGACGCAGGCAGTCCTGGCGCTCCTGCTCCAGGACCGACGGGAACCACGGGTTGTCCGACCAGTTGGCCCGCACCACCACCGCGCCAGTCGGCAATGTCGGCCCGCGCAGCATCGTGTCGACCGGATCCGTCTTCCGCCGCGGGTTCCAGCCGAACCACAGTTCGGACTGCAGGCCGCGCTGCTTGTCTTCCCAGCGGATCGTCGGGGTGAGCAGCTCCAGCGACCGCGGAGACAGGCTCTGCGCCTCTTCGACCCACGCCCGGTGGAATCCCTCCAGCGACTTGATCGAGTCGGCGGTGTGGTCCTGCATGCCCTGGAAGATGATCAGGCCGCCCTTCGGCGTCTCGATCACCTCCTTGAACACCCGGAATCCCTGCGCCTCGCCCAGACCGTACTTGGTCAGCGTGGACTCGATCAGGCTTTTGGCCGAGTGCTTCAGCGACTTCTGGACCTCGCGGATGCAGACCATCCGCAGGCCGTCGCCGGCCTCGCCAGGGAACGCCAGCGCGTCCTCCACGGCCAGGCTGGCGAAGAAGTGGCTCTTCCCGGAGCCTCGGCCGCCGTGCGCCCCCTTGTAGCGCGCCGGCCGCAACAGCGGCTCGAACACCGCCGCCGTCTCGATCTCCAGCGCGCTCATCCGTCCGGCTTGACGATGCGCCGCTCGATCCTGGTCACGGTCTGGACGGGGCCGCCACCAGGGCCGGAGTGCTCCATGGAGACCTTGTCGCCGTACTTCTGCGGGAACCACTTGGCCAGCAGCTGCAGGCGGGTCCAGACGCGCAGCTTCGACCGCTGGATGTGCTCGGCGTCCAGCACCAGGCCGTCCTTGCCCATCACGTAGTCGTTCGTGCCGTCGTCGGCGATCTCCAGGCACTCCTCCGCGATCGCGTCGGCGCCCTCCTCCCGGGCCTGCCGGAACCTCGCCTTGAGGTCCGGGTCGGCGTCCAGCCAGGTGTAGAACACCGACTTGCCCGGGAAGCGCCCGTCGCTGCGCAGGATCGCGCGGAGCGGCTCGCCTTCGGCCACTCGCCGCAGGATCTCGTCGGCGATGGAACGGTCGTACTGCGCGGTCATGGGGTATCGGTAACGGTGAGCTCGGTCGGCCCGGCCGCGGTTTCCTCGTCGCCGAACCAGGGCCCGCCCCTGACCTCGGCCACGGCCATCAGCACGTAGGCGTTGCCGGCGTCGGTCTGGACGG
>Ga0182793_1000384_pt1 | contig 36293 bp, 33 predicted proteins | sample Passage237A_FD_130498 | JGI IMG/M metagenome (GOLD analysis project Ga0182793, IMG submission 130498) | Cellulose adapted compost microbial communities from Newby Island Compost Facility, Milpitas, CA, USA - Passage2 37A (version 2) (version 2) ... | reverse complement strand
ACGGCCACGGCCACGGCCATCACCACCATCACTGAGTAGTTCGGTCAGAACACCCCCGGTCACGCGGCCGGGGGTGTTCTGCGTTCCGGTGCCGCTTTATTGACGCACATCGCTATTCGCTAGGGCGAAACATAGGGATTCACCTGATTCCTCTTGCCCCGGCACTCCCTAGCCTCGATTGCACGCAAATATGAGCGGTCAACGCTCAGGAAGGAGTGTGGCCGTGGCGAAGCACAGAAAGCGGTCGAGCAGGCGCGGGGCAAAGGTGGTCGGCGTGGGATTGGTGGCCGGCGGGCTGCTGCTGGGAGCGCCGGCGGGCATCAGCGTCGCGGAGCCGATCGGCGGAGGGGACGACGGCGGACCGGGCGGCCCCGGGGGCTTCGGCGGCGGCAATCAGGGCGGCGGCGGGCCGATCAGCGGAGGTGACGACGGCGGAGCGGGCAGCAGCGGTGGCATTGGCGGCGGCAACCAGGGCGGCGGCAGCAACCAGGGCGCTGCCATCAGCGTCAGGGAGGCCATCACGGCCCACCGCGACGCCGTGACGACGGCGGTCGGCGCTGCGAGGAACGGCACGCAGTCTGTGCAAGACGCCATCAACCAAATAACCGCGGCCCGCGAGGATCTCCGCTCGGCCATCCGCAGCGCCCGCACAGGCGCCGGGTAGGCCGCGAGCGCAGCTCGTACGGTGCCGGCCCGGATCTCTGCACAAGGTTGAGTGCTCGGCGACGGTGACCATGGCCGCGGGGTGACCGATGACCCGTGGCGCGACGAGTCGCCGGCGCCGCTTCCCGCCTGGAGGCGCGGACCGCGCAAGCGGAGCTGGACCGCGAAAACTGCCCGGCGACACCCACCCGGATGTTCTGGTTGAGCGCTGTCCTCGACGGTGCAACGTGCTCGGCGTTGGGTTTCGAGGACCAGTGCGACCTCGAAATCGGCCGCCGTAGTGCACTTTCCGCCGCAGACTTGTGCGAAGCGCTCGTCAATGGCGGAATCGCCGACCTCTTCTGCGGTGAGACCCTGGTGGGCGGCGCCCGGATGGGGCTAGCGTCGAGTGGGCTTTCCGAAGGAGGTCGTCATGCGAGTCGCCGTCGCCGGTGCGACCGGCAACATCGGTGCCCGGACCGCGTCGTTCCTGGAGCGCGACGGTCACACCGCGGTGCGCATCAGCCGATCCCTGGGCGTGGACCTGCTGACCGGTGCGGGACTGGACGCCGCGCTGCAGGGAGTGGACGCGGTCGTCGACGCCATCAGCTCACCGCCGATGAGCGCCGAGGAGACCCGCGAATACTTCGGCACCACAACGCGAAACCTGCTCGCCGCCGAGGAGCGCTCCGGTGTGCGCCATCACGTGCTGCTGTCGATCGTCGGCATCGGCCGTATCGACGGCGGCACCGCCCACTACGCCGGTAAACGGGAACAGGAGCGGCTGGTTGCAGCGGGCCCGGTGCCGTGGACGATCGTGCCCGCCACGCAGTTTCACGACTTCGCGGCGATGGCCGTCAGTTGGACCGAACGCGACGGGGTCGCCACCATCGCCCCGCTGCTGGTGCAACCGATCGCGCCCGACGACATCGCGCAGATCCTCGCCGAGATCGCTACCGGCGCGCCCAAGGGCCGCTACGCAGACGTCGCCGGTCCCGAGACCCAGGACCTCGTCGACATGGCCAGGCGCACCAACGAAGTGCGCGGCCGTGAGGTCAAACTCGTGCCCACCTGGTCGGGTCCGCTGGACCTGTCGTTGTCGGGAAACGTCCTGCTGCCCGGCGACAACGCGCGCATCGCACCGACCACGTTCGACGAATGGCTCGCCGCCGGCGCCCCGTGACATGAAAGGGCCCACCCGCCTGCCGTCGGGTGGGCCCTTGTGGATCGTCTACGAGGCGCGGCGAATGTTGCGCTTGAGCAACAGTTCTCGCTCGGACTCCGACAGACCGCCCCAGATGCCGTAGGGCTCACCGACGGACAGCGCGTGTGCTCGGCACTGAGCAATCACCGGGCACCGGCGGCACATCTCCTTGGCGCGCATCTCGCGTTGTGCTCGGGCCCGACCGCGCTCTCCATCGGGATGAAAGAACACCGACGAATCGACACCACGGCAGAGACCATGCATCTGCCAATCCCAGATATCAGCATTGGGGCCGGGTAGCTGTTGCGGCTGTGGCATTTGGAAAACCCCTCCCTACACACCTTTTCGCAAACCGAGGTGCGTGAGTCGTGGACCGATCCGAGCACAAGTCGCCGATGACTACTCGTGCTGACAAACTAGGGAGGCTGGCGAAAATCCGTCAATAGCCTGCACATGTGCGCAACCGCATAACCGCAGGCCCAGAATTTACATCACGTTCATCACTTCGACCCGGATGACGTCGAAACGGTGTCCCGCAAACATGCGGCGGGCGAACAAATCTGGTATTTGTCCTGATCGCGTCATTGCCGTGGAAACGATTATCCGCGAACGCCCGAAAGCGGGTTACCTGCCGTTAACGTCGACAGCATCAACTGTTAACGAGTGATATTTCGGCCACAACACCGACTCATGCCCGCGGGTACCGCATACCGCGCGGCATGGTGAACGACGCGTTGATAGCGTGCGCGTCTTAGATGAACCTCTCCGACGCTGCCTTCGGCCCCGACCCGGGGCGCTGGCCGCTGCCCGCGGCGGCCACCCCCGAGGAACTGTGGCTGCGCGCGGTCGCCGCCGGCGGGCAGGGCCACTACGGCGTCGCGCTCGCCGACCTGGCGGCCCTGGTCCGCTCGCGCCCCGCCGGAAGGTTGCTGTCGCTGGCGCACAGCACCCGCGCGTCGTTCTGGCGGCAGCTGGGTTGGCACAGCCGGGCGCGGGGCTGGGACGGCCTGGCCGCGGCGCTCGCCGGGGCCGATCCGGAGGCCGGCGCCGACGCGCTGATCGGTCTGGCGGCCGACGCGCTCGGGGTCGGTCGGTTCGCCGCGGCCGCCCGGGCGCTGGCGCGCGCCGGGGAGCTGGTCGGCGACTCCGGGCGGCTGCCGGTGCGCTTGGCGTGGGTGTCGGCCGAGCTGGCCATGGCCAGCGGTAAGGGGGCGGCGGCGGTGCCGCACGCCGAGCGGGCGGTGGCGGCCGCCTCGGCGTTCGCATCGGTGCGTCACCGCATCAAATCGCAGGTCGTACTGGCCGCCGCGCTGTGCAGCGCCGGGGACCTGACGGCCGCGCGGCACACCGCCGACGCCGCCCTGGACGCCACCGAGGCGCACGGAATGATTCCGCTGCGGTGGGCGTTGGCCTGCCTGTTGGCCGACATCGGAAGTACGGCGCGGTCACCTGCCGAAATCACCGCGGTTCGCGATCAATCGGCCGACACAGTCCGGTCACGAGGCGGCGTGTGGGCGGTCGCCGTGGACGATGACAAGCCATCCTGAAAGTTATTGTTTAGCCGAGCTCACCCTTCCCGGGGCCGAGTCCCATCCGTAACGCCAGAGAGATCACCCACGATGACACTTTCGGGAGACCGTCTCGATGCTGTCGTTGCTGAGGCGATTGCGGGCAACAGGGATGCGCTCCGGGAAGTACTGGAGACCATCCGCCCGATCGTCGTGCGGTATTGCCGCGCGAGGGTGGGCACGGCGGAGCGAAGTGGTCTTTCAGCTGACGACATTGCTCAGGAGGTGTGCTTGGCCGCCATCACGGCGCTGCCGCGCTACAAGGATCAGGGACGACCGTTCCTGGCCTTTGTGTACGGCATAGCGGCACACAAGGTTGCTGACGCGCACCGCGCCGCCGGCCGCAACAAGTCGGATCCGACCGACGTCGTACCGGAGCGGTACTCGCTGGACGCCGGCCCTGAGCAGATGGCGCTCGAGGCCGAATCGTCGGAGCGGATGAAAAAACTGCTCGCTGTGCTGCCGGAGAAGCAGCGCGAGATCCTCATCCTGCGCGTCGTGGTCGGCATGAGCGCCGAAGAGACCGCCGAAGTGGTCGGGAGCACCGCGGGTGCCGTGCGCGTCGCACAGCACCGCGCGCTGGCCCGGCTGAAGCAGGAGATCATCGCGACGGGGCATGACCATGCCTGATTTCGGACGTTGGACTTCGAACGGGGGCGATCCGTCGCTCAACGAGATCAACCGCACCGACCGGTTCCTCGACGCGCTCGCCCACGAACAGCCGGTGTACGCCACCGACCCGAGCGAGGCCGAACTCGCCGCGCTGCTGGCCGGCTGGCGCGACGACGCGCGCCGGACCCCGCTGCGTAAGGCCGTGACGCCGCGAGACGCGGTGATCGCCTTCGAGAACGCCCGCACCGCCCGGCACCGGGGCCGCATCTTCGCGATTGTCGGTTCCGCGGCGGCGGCCGTGCTGTGCCTCGGCGGGTTCGTCAGCATCGTGGCCGGCTCGGAGCCCGGTGACACGCTCTACGGCCTGCGCACCATGTTGTTCGGCGAGGAGCAGGCCCGCGACGACGCGGTGATGCTGGCCTCGCAGCAGCTCGCCGAGGTGCAGCAGCTGATCGAAACCGGTCAGTGGGAGGCCGCCGAGGAGAAGCTGCAGACGTTGACCACGACTGTCGCGACGGTCCAGGACGTCGAGCAGAAGCAGGAGCTGGTTCAGCAGTGGCAGGAGCTCACCGTCAAGGTCGAGGCACAGGATCCGGACGCGACGGTGCCGCCGGGCGCGCCGCTGCCGGAGATGCCCGAGCCGCCGGTCGTGCTCGCGCCGGGATCGGACACGCAGACGGCCACGTCCGAGCCGGGCACGTCCGATCCGGCCACATCCGAGCCGGACACGTCCGATCCGGCCACACCCGAGCCGGGCACGTCGACGCAGCCGCGGCCGACGGAGACCACCGCGACGCAGCCGCAGCCCACCACGACGCAGCCGCAGCCGACGGCCACGCAGCCGCGGCCGACCACCACTGCGCCGCAGCCGACGGCGACTCCGACCCGGATCGAGCAGACCATCCTGCCGTCCACGCCGCTGCCCACGTCGGCGGTGCAGTTGCCGAGCCCGTCGCAGCCGCTGCCGACCCCGAGCGCCCGGGTGGTGCTGCCGACCACGACGGTCCCGCAGCCACCGGCCCAACCGGCGCAGCCCGCGCAACCGGCGCAACCGCCACAGCAGCCCGAGGCGCCGCCGCAGAAGCCGGCAGCCCCAGTCGAGCAGCCCGCGGAGCGGGAGGCTCCCAAGCCGAAAGTCGAGATCACGACGACAGTCGTGATCCCAGAGCCCGCGCAGGGCGGCGGGGAGCCCAGGTAGCGGTCAGTCCGCGAAGCTCAGCGGAACGAGTCGGGGTCCGACGTGGCCTCGTTGAGTGAGGCGTCGGCGTACCCGCGGCAGTAATCCCAGGTCACGTAGGCATCGGGCTCGGGATCGTAGGCCGGCTCGTGCGGGCGGACGGTGCCGTCGACCAGCAGCTGAAGCAGGTTGGCGCGCAGCATGTCCCAGTCGTGGTAGTGGTCCTGCTGGCACTCGTCGCAGCACACCACAAGGCCGCGAATTCCCTTGTGCGCCAACAACGCCTCATACACCGCAAGGTCGGCGAGGTCGGCCTCCACCGCCATCCGCTCCTGCGGGTCCAGCGGCTGGCCGGGCTCGATGGCGTCGAGCGCCGCCGATGGGTCACACGGGTCGTCGGCGAACGGATCGGGTGGCAAACCCGGTGGAAGGTGGTCGCGCACGTCTCCACCCTACGCAGCCCGATACGGATCGCGCTAGCGGTCCCGCGGCACGTCGCGGGCCGGATGGTGGGAGACCGGAACGGGCCGAGTGCAGCCGATAAGATGGACATCTAGCTCGACGACGCCCACGTCGATGGAGGCCGCACCCATGTCGATCGCTGAAAGCAGCGTTCCCATCGCCGTCCCGGTGCCGACCGGCGGCGACGATCCGACGAAGATCGCCATGCTCGGGCTGACCTTCGACGACGTCCTGCTGTTGCCCGCCGCCTCCGATGTGGTGCCGGCCACGGCCGACACCTCCAGCCAACTGACCAAGAAGATCCGGCTGCAGGTGCCGCTGGTCAGCTCCGCGATGGACACCGTCACCGAGTCGCGGATGGCCATCGCGATGGCCCGCGCCGGCGGCATGGGCGTGCTGCACCGGAACCTGCCGGTCGCCGAGCAGGCCGGCCAGGTCGAGACCGTCAAGCGCTCCGAGGCCGGCATGGTCACCGACCCCGTCACCTGCTCGCCGGACAACACGCTGGCCGAAGTCGACGCGATGTGCGCGCGCTTCCGCATCTCCGGGCTGCCCGTCGTCGACGACACCGGCGCGCTCGTCGGCATCATCACCAACCGCGACATGCGCTTCGAGGTCGACCAGTCCAAGCCGGTCTCGGAGGTGATGACCAAGGCGCCGCTGATCACCGCGCAGGAGGGCGTGTCGGCGGAGGCCGCGCTAGGGCTGTTGCGCCGCAACAAGATTGAGAAGCTTCCGATCGTCGACGGACACGGCAAGCTGACCGGGCTGATCACCGTCAAGGACTTCGTCAAGACCGAGCAGTTCCCGCTGGCCACCAAGGACAAGGACGGCAGGCTGCTGGTGGGCGCCGCGGTCGGTGTCGGCGACGACGCGTGGACCCGCGCGATGACGCTGGTGGACGCCGGCGTCGACGTCATCGTGGTGGACACCGCGCATGCCCACAACCGCCTGGTGCTCGAGATGGTGCACCGGCTCAAGACCACCGTCGGCGACCGGGTGGAAGTGGTCGGCGGCAACGTCGCCACCCGGGCCGCCGCGGCCGCGCTCGTCGAGGCCGGTGCCGACGCGGTCAAGGTCGGCGTCGGGCCCGGCTCCATCTGCACCACCCGGGTGGTGGCCGGGGTGGGCGCCCCGCAGATCACCGCGATCCTCGAGGCCGTCGCCGCCTGCGCGCCCGCCGGGGTGCCGGTCATCGCCGACGGCGGCCTGCAGTACTCCGGCGACATCGCCAAGGCGCTGGCCGCGGGCGCGTCCACCGCGATGCTGGGCTCGTTGCTGGCCGGCACCGCCGAGTCGCCCGGCGAGCTGATCTTCGTCAACGGCAAGCAGTTCAAGAGCTACCGCGGCATGGGGTCGCTGTCGGCGATGGCCGGCCGCAGCGGCGGCAAGTCGTTCTCCAAGGACCGCTACTTCGCCGACGACGCGCTCTCGGAGGACAAGCTGGTGCCCGAGGGCATCGAGGGCCGGGTGCCGTTCCGCGGCCCGCTGGCGACGGTCATCCACCAGCTCGTCGGCGGCCTGCGCGCCGCGATGGGATACACCGGGTCGGCCACCATCGAGCAACTGCAGCAGGCGCAGTTCGTCCAGATCACCGCGGCGGGTCTGAAGGAAAGCCATCCCCACGACATCACGATGACCGTCGAGGCCCCCAACTACTACGCCCGCTGAGCATCGGCGCGGCAGACAACGGCACGGAGGGGACACTGACCCGTGATGCGTGACATGGTTGAGATCGGCATGGGCCGAACCGCCCGCCGCACATACGAACTCGACGACATCAACATCGTCCCGTCGCGGCGCACGCGGTCGTCCAAGGACGTCTCGACGGCCTGGCAACTCGACGCCTACCGCTTCGAGATCCCGGTCGTGTCGCACCCGACCGACGCGCTGGTCTCCCCGGAGTTCGCGATCGAACTGGGCCGCCTCGGCGGGTTAGGGGGGCTCAACGGCGAGGGGCTGATCGGCAGGCACGCCGACGTCGAGGCGAAGATCGCCCAGGTCATCGAGGCCGCGGAGAAGGAGCCCGAACCGTCGGCGGCCATCCGGCTGCTGCAGCAACTGCACGCCGCCCCGCTGGACCCCGACCTGCTCGGGGCGGCGGTGGCGCGCATCCGCGAGGCCGGGGTGACCACGGCCGTGCGGGTCAGCCCGCAGAACGCGCAGGCGCTGACCCCCGCGCTGGTGGAGGCCGGCATCGACCTGCTGGTCATCCAGGGCACGATCATCTCCGCGGAGCGGGTCGTCAAGGACCACGACGGGGCCGGCGAACCGCTGAACCTCAAGACGTTCATCTCCGAACTCGACGTGCCGGTGGTCGCCGGCGGCGTGCTCGACCACCGCACCGCGCTGCACCTCATGCGCACCGGCGCGGCCGGCGTCATCGTCGGCTACGGCTCCACCAGTGGGGTCACCACCAGCGACGAGGTGCTCGGCATCAGCGTGCCGATGGCCACCGCGATCGCCGACGCCGCCGCCGCGCGCCGCGAGTACCTCGACGAGACCGGCGGCCGGTACGTGCACGTGCTCGCCGACGGCGACATCCACACCTCCGGCGACCTGGCCAAGGCCATCGCGTGCGGCGCCGACGCGGTGGTGCTGGGCACCCCGCTGGCCACGGCCGCCGAGGCGCTCGGCGACGGTTGGTTCTGGCCCGCCGCGGCGGCGCACCCGTCGCTGCCGCGCGGCGCCCTGCTGCAGGTCGCGATCGGGGAGCGGCCCCCGCTGGCCCAGGTGCTCAACGGCCCGTCCGACGACCCGTTCGGCTCGTTGAACCTGGTCGGCGGGCTGCGCCGGTCGATGGCCAAGGCGGGTTATTGCGACCTCAAGGAATTCCAGAAGGTCGGCCTGACCGTGGGCAGCTGAACCGGCTAGGAGTTACCTACCGGCAACGTCATACTGGGTCGATGAAGCCTGACTACGACGTCCTGGTCATCGGGTCCGGGTTCGGCGGCAGCGTCACCGCGCTGCGGCTCACCGAGAAGGGTTACCGGGTCGGCGTCCTGGAGGCCGGTCGCCGGTTCGCCGACGAGGATTTCGCCAAGACCTCGTGGAACCTGCGCAAGTTCCTGTGGGCGCCCAAGCTCGGGTGCTACGGCATCCAGCGCATCCATCTGCTGCGCAACGTGATGATCCTGGCCGGCGCCGGGGTGGGCGGCGGCAGCCTGAACTACGCCAACACCCTCTACGTGCCGCCGGAGCCGTTCTTCAAGGATCCGCAGTGGAAGGACATCACCGACTGGCGCGCCGAGTTGATGCCGCACTACGACCAGGCGCAGCGGATGCTGGGTGTCGTCACCAACCCGACGTTCACCGATGCCGACCGCATCGTCAAGGAGGTCGCCGCCGACATGGGCGTCGACGACACCTTCGTGCCGACGCCGGTCGGGGTGTTCTTCGGTCCCGACGGTCAGAAGACGCCCGGTAAGACGGTGCCCGACCCGTACTTCGGCGGGGCCGGTCCGGAGCGCACCGGCTGCATCGAATGCGGGTCGTGCATGACGGGTTGCCGCTACGGCGCCAAGAACACGCTGGTGAAGAACTACCTGGGCCTGGCGGAAAAGGCTGGCGCAGAAGTCATTCCGATGACCACGGTGACCGGTTTCTCGCAGCGCCCGGACGGGCTGTGGGAGGTGCGCACCGTGCGCACCGGACTGCTACCGGTCAAGCGGCGCACGTACACCGCGACGCACCTCGTGCTGGCCGCCGGCACCTGGGGCACGCAGAAACTGTTGTTCAAGATGCGCGACAAGGGCAAGCTGCCCAAGCTCTCGAACCGGCTGGGCGTGCTCACCAGGACCAACTCCGAGTCCATCGTCGGTGCCGGAACCTATTCGGTGCCAAAGGACCTCGACCTCACCCATGGCGTGGCGATCACGTCGTCGATCCATCCCACCCCGGACACCCACATCGAACCGGTGCGCTACGGCAAGGGCTCCAACGCGATGGGGCTGCTGCAGACGCTGATGACCGACGGTGACGGCCCGGAAGGCACCGATGTGCCGCGCTGGCGGCAGTTCCTGCGCAGCGCGGCGGCCAACCCGCGCGCGACGCTGCGCATGCTCAACGTCCGGCACTGGAGCGAGCGCACCGTGATCGCGTTGGTGATGCAGCACCTGGACAACTCGATCACGACGTTCACCGAGCGCACCAGGCTCGGGTTCCGGCGCATGACCAGCAAGCAGGGCCACGGCCAGCCGAACCCCCCCTGGATCCCGGTCGGCAACGAGGTCCCCCGCCGCATCGCCGAGAAGATCGACGGCGTCGCGGGCGGCACCTGGGGCGAGCTGTTCAACATCCCGCTGACCGCGCACTTCCTCGGCGGTGCCGCGATCGGCGACAGCGCCGAAAACGGCGTCATCGACCCGTATCACCGGGGGTACAACTACCCGACGCTGTATGTGCACGACGGCGCCGCGATTTCGGCGAATCTCGGTGTGAATCCGTCCCTTTCGATCACCGCGCAGGCCGAGCGGGCCACCGCGCTGTGGCCCAACAAGGGCCAGGAGGACCAGCGGCCGGCGCAGGGCCGGCCGTACAAACGCCTGGCCCCGATTCCGCCCGCGCATCCGGTCGTTCCGGCGGATGCGCCTGCGGCGTTGCGCCGGCTGCCGATCGAACCGGCCACGTCGGCGGGCTGAGGCGGTACGGGTAGAGCATGCGCACCGCCTATCACGAGGAGCTCTCCGGGCTGCGCGAGCAGCTCGGCCAGATGTGCGGGCTGGTCGCCGCGGCGATGGAACACGCCACCAGCGCGCTGCTGGACGCCGACCTTGCGCTGGCCGAGCAGGTCATCGCCGACCACGAACACGTCAAGGTGATCGGACAGCGCGCCGAGGAGACCGCGCTGCGACTGCTGGCGCTGCAGCAGCCGGTGGCAGGTGATCTGCGCCGGATCGTCGGGGCGATCCACATCGGCGCCGACATCGAGCGGATGGGGGCGCTGGCGGTGCACGTCGCGAGCATCGCGCGGTTGCGTCATCCGGACTGCGCGGTGCCCGTCGACGTGCGTGAAAGCTTCACCGAGATGGGGACCATGGCGGTGCAGTTGGCGCGCACGGCGCAGGAGGTGATGCTCACCCGCGACCCCGATAAGGCCGCCGAACTGCGCAACGAGGACGACGTCGTCGACGCCCAGCACCGGCATCTGTTCACGATGCTGATCGATCACAAGTGGCAGGACGGCGTCGCGTCGGCGGTCGACGTCGCGCTGCTGGGCCGTTACTACGAGCGGTTCGCCGACCACGCCGTCGAGATCGGGCGGCGGGTGGTGTTCGAGGCCACCGGCGGCCTGCCCGGCTCCAAGCAGATCTCCTAGCCCGTTCAGGCCGGTTCGGGCCGGCTCAGCCGGTGGGCGACGCCGCCTGGCCGGTGCGCACCGCGGCGACCACCCCGCCGTCGACCAGCAGGTCGGTGCCGGTGACGAACGACGCATCCGGGCCCAACAGGAACGCCGTCGCGGCGGCGATGTCGTCGGGCGTGCCCAACCGGCCCGTGCCCGACGATTCGACCCACGCGCGCATCATCGCCCCCGACTCGGACTCAAGTTCCTGTCGGCCCATCGGGGTCGAGATGATGCCCGGGCTGATCGAATTGATCCGCGCACCTCGCCTGCCCCAGGGCACGCTCGCGGCAGCCACCCGAAGGTGGTTGGCGCGCTTGGCAATTGCATAGGCGATGCCGGGATGATTGATGTGGTCGGGGCCGAGGAACGGCAGGCCGAGCAGCTCGTCGGCGGGAGTGGTGGCCAGCGCGAGTTCCTGGTCGGCGGGCAGCGGCGGCCACATCTGGCCGGCCATGCTGGCGATGACGACGCCCGCGCCGCCGGGGGCGATCACGGCGCCGAACTCGTCGAGCACGAAGGCCACGCCCGCGAGGTCCACGGCCAGCACCCGTTCGACGTCGGCCTGCGTCGGCGACAGCCCCGCGGTGTGCGCCAGCTGCGTGACGTTGCCCAGCCGTGCCGCCGCCGCGGCCAGCTCGCGCACCGACTCGCGAGACGACACGTCGACGCGGTGGGTTTCCACCCGGTGACCGTCGGCGGCCATCTGCTCGGCGAGCGTGGTCAGGGCCTGCTCGTTGAAGTCGGCCAACACGACCGTTTTGCCCGCACCCTGCCGGCGCGCGATCAGCCGCCCCATGCCGCCCACGCCGATGACTACCAGAACATCGCTCATGCAGGGTGACAGTACTCGGCTGATATGTAACGGTGGGCGGGTGATCCTGCAACGCCGTCGCGCCCGCGCGCTGATCAGCCGCGCCCAGCCGTTCGCCGACGAGACGCTGCGCGCCGTCGCGAACTTCCCCTGGGTCGGCAACAGCATGGGCGCTCAGCCCGGCGTGCGCGGCCGTGCGGACCTGCCGAACGGACATTGATCGGCGCGAGCGCGGCGCGCCTGTACATCATCACTACCGCGGTGACGAACCCACACGCCCACCGGTCTGCTTGGCAGCCGGCGACTCGGCGAAGTGCGGCTCAGCGAGCAGAGCTTCCCGCAAGGTCGGACCGATCCCACTAGGGCCTTGGCGCGCAATACGTTTCGAATTCTCCGACCGGGAGCCGACGGTGCTGCAACCGTTCGGCCGCACCGTCGCACGACCGGCCGCGGTCCCTTCGAGCAGGACGTCTTCTACGTATTCGCCTACGAGGACCGGCGTCCACCGCGATCGGACTCGGCGACAGCGAATACCTGCTAACGCGGCTGCAACAGTTGCCCGGTTTCGATAACGAGTCCTTCATCCGGGCAATGGGAATCAGCTCCGACGACGTCGTCGTGTTGTGGCGGCGATAGCCGATTCACGCGCAAGCAGCAAATCGGTGCCATATATTGATCAGTCCTGCCGTCGGTGCATGGTCACCGCACGGATGTCGCTCGAGAAAAGGGTCACTCCATGACGTATCCACCTCCGCCGCCGCCCCCTCCACCGCCGGGCGGATACGGTGCGCCGGTGCCGGGCTATCCGGCGCAGCAGCCGGACAGCAATCTGGTCTGGGGCATCCTGGTCACCGTGCTGTGCTGCCTGCCGTTCGGCATCGTGTCGATCGTGAACGCCAGCAAGGTGTCCGGGCTGTGGGCGGCCGGGCAGTACGCCGAGGCGCAGAAGGCGTCCGAGGACGCCAAGAAATGGGCCATCTGGGGTGCGATCGCCGGCGTCGTCTTCGGCGTTCTTTACGCGGTGTTCGTGATCGCGACTGGCGCGTTCTACAGCATGTGATGAACGCACGCGCCCTCGCCGCGCCGCTGGCGGTCGTGGCCGCGGCGGCCGGCGGGTGCGCGGCGATCTGGCTGGCCGACCCGACCGTGCCCGGCGGGATCCTGCCGGTGTGCCCGACCAAGGCCCTGCTGGGCATCGCGTGCCCGGGCTGCGGCAGCCTGCGCATGATCTATTCGCTGCTGCACCTCGATGTGGTGGCGGCGGTACGGTTCAACGCGCTCGGCGTGGTTGCGCTGCTGTTGCTGCTGTGGGCCTACGGCGCCTGGGTGTACGGCAGGCTGGCCGGCAGGCGGGTGCTGAGCTGGCAGCATCTGCGGTGGTCGGCCCCCGTGGCGCTGACGCTGGTTGTGGTGTGGTTTGTGGTGCGCAACTTGAATTTTGGGCCGTTCGTCGCGCTGCACGTCTGAGCGTGCGCCGGGCCAACTAGACTGGGCGGGTGACATCAGGTTCGCCCCGGCCCGTATTGGTCGTTGACTTCGGCGCGCAGTACGCGCAGTTGATCGCCCGTCGGGTCCGCGAGGCGCGGGTGTACTCCGAGGTGATCCCGCACACCGCCAGCATCGAGGAGATCAAGGCGCGCGACCCGCAGGCCATCGTGCTGTCGGGCGGGCCGGCCAGCGTCTACGAGGACGGCGCACCGCAGCTGAACCCCGAGGTGTTCGACCTGGGCGTCCCGGTCTTCGGCATCTGCTACGGCTTCCAGGCGATGGCCCAGACGCTCGGCGGCACGGTGGCCCGCACCGGGACCAGCGAGTACGGCCGCACCGAGCTGAAAGTCACTGGCGGACAGCTCCATTCAGATCTTCCCGCCACCCAGCCGGTGTGGATGAGCCACGGCGACGCGGTGACCGCCGCGCCGGACGGGTTCGAGGTGGTGGCCACCAGCACCGGCGCACCGGTCGCGGCGATGGAGGACCGGGCCCGCCGACTGGCCGGAGTGCAGTACCACCCCGAGGTGATGCACACACCGCACGGCCAGCAGGTGCTCAGCCGCTTCCTGCACGAGTTCGCGGGCATCGACTCGACATGGACACCGGCCAACATCGCCGACGCGCTCGTCGAGCAGGTGCGCGCGCAGATCGGCGACGGACGCGCGATCTGCGGGCTGTCCGGCGGGGTGGACTCCGCGGTCGCCGCGGCCCTGGTGCAGCGCGCCATCGGCGACCGGTTGACCTGCGTCTTCGTCGACCACGGCCTGCTGCGCGCCGGGGAACGCGCGCAGGTGCAGCGCGATTTCGTCGCCGCCACCGGGGCCAAGCTGGTCACCGTCGACGTCGCCGACCGGTTCCTGTCGGCGCTGACCGGAGTGCGCAACCCCGAGGGCAAGCGCAAGATCATCGGCAGGCAGTTCATCCGCGCGTTCGAGGGTGCAGTGCGCGACATCGTGGCCGACGGCTCCGAGCCGATCGAGTTCCTGGTGCAGGGCACCCTCTATCCCGACGTGGTGGAGTCCGGCGGCGGTGCCGGCACTGCCAACATCAAGAGCCACCACAACGTCGGCGGGCTGCCCGACGACCTGAAGTTCAAGCTCGTCGAACCACTGCGGCTGCTGTTCAAGGACGAGGTGCGCGCCGTCGGACGCGAACTCGGGCTGCCCGAGGAAATCGTTGCGCGCCAACCATTCACGGGTCCCGGCCTGGCCATCCGCATCGTCGGTGAGGTGACCGCGGCGCGGCTGGACACGCTCCGGGGCGCCGACGCGATCGCCCGCGAGGAGCTCACCGCGGCCGGGTTGGACCACCAGATCTGGCAGTGCCCGGTGGTGCTGCTCGCCGACATCCGCTCGGTCGGGGTGCAGGGCGACGGGCGCACCTACGGCCATCCGATCGTGCTGCGTCCGGTGTCCAGCGAGGACGCCATGACCGCCGACTGGACCCGGGTGCCCTACGAGATCCTCGAGCGCATCTCCACCCGCATCACCAACGAGGTGCCCGAGGTCAACCGCGTGGTGCTCGACATCACCAGCAAGCCGCCCGGCACCATCGAGTGGGAGTGATCAGCCCTTCTCGCGATTCTTCTCGATCACCTCGCCCAGGATCCGGCCCACCGCCTCCTCGACCGCCGACTCGATCGAGAACGCCAGCGTCGCCGACACCGCCGACACCGCCTGGGTGCGGAACCGGACCAGCATCGCGATCAGCTCGGCGATCTCGGTGTCCGGCGGCAGCGGCGCACCCGGGTTGATCCGCGGCGCCACCTCCTCGATGCCCGCCTGCACCAGGATGGCACTGACCTGGTCCAGCAGCGGGGCGATCCGCTCATGCAGGCCGATGAGCTTGTCGAGGGAGACGCCGTATGCGCGGATGTCGTTGAACGCCTCGATCAGTTTGGGGCGCACGACCACCGCCTCACCGTCCTCCAACCGGATGATGCCGAGCCCGACCATGCGGTCGAAGCCGGCGTCGTCGTCGACCAGCCGTCTGGCGTCGGCGACGCTCATGCGTTCCGGCTTCTCGGTCGCCCAGCTGCCCGCGATGGCGGATTCGAGGCCCAGCATGTCGCCGACGTTCTTACCCTGCTCCCACGCCGCGAGCATTTCGCGCACATGGGCGATGTTGTAGCCGCGGTCCAGCAGTGACGTGACCAGCCGCAGCCGGGTCAGATGGGTGTCGTTGAACAACGCGATGCGGCCCACCCGCAGTGGCGGGTGCAGCAGGCCGCGGTCACGGTACACGCGGATGTTGCGAGTGGTGGTGCCGGCCAGCCGGGCCAGCTCGTCGATGCGGTACTCACCGGATTTCGCGATTCCGTGCGGTTGCACCGCGGCATCGAAAAGCTGTGACACCGCGGTCTCGATCACGTCGCGCGAACCGCGACGAACGCGTTTGAGAATCGCCGAGATTGGCCCGGCCGGCTGCTTGGACGTCACGTCAGGCCGATGAGGTCGCGCGCACCCGGACGTTGTGCGCGACGGCCTCATAGTCGTCGAATCGGAACTCCCGCATCTGCCGAAGATACTGGGTGGCGAAACCCGGATACATCGCGGCGTTGAACCCGTCATCGGTGAGATACCAGCTGCGACAACCCGACAGCCACGTGGTCTTCGCGAGCCGCCGCTGGATCTTCGCGTTGTACCGGCGCTGCGCCGTCTCCCGCACATCGAGATAGCGCAGGTTCTCGTTGCGGATCGTGGTGATGGCCCTGACCGCGTACTCGATCTGACCCTCGACGTAGACCAGCAGTGAGTTGTGCCCCGGCCCCGAATTCGGCCCCGTCATGAAGAACAGGTTCGGATAGCCGCTGGCCTGAATGCTCTTGTACGCCTGCGCCCCACCGGCCCACTCGTCGGCCAGCGACCGGCCGTCCAACCCGATCACCGGATACGGCGGGCCGGTCAGGTGCACGTCGTAGCCGGTGGCGAACACGACGGCGTCGAAGCGGTGTTCGATCCCGTCGCTGGTGCGGATGCCCGCCGGGCACATGGTCGCGATCGGCCAGGTGATCAACTTGCAGTTGTCGCGCTGCAGTGCGGGGTAGTAGTCACTGGAAATCAGCATGCGCTTGCAGCCCGGCGTGAAGTCCGGGGTGAGCTGGCGGCGCAGCCACGGGTCCTTGACCTGCAGTCGCAGCTGCGCGCGGCCCAGTTGGGCGACCAGGTTGGTCAGCGGGGTGTCCCACACCAGCGCGGTGGCGCTGACCTCGTGACCCCAGAACAACGCCTCTCGCGCCAGCCGTTGCGCCCCAGGAACTTTGGCGAACACGGTTTGGGCGAGGCCCGGGATCGGCATATCCACGCGGGGCAGCACCCAGCCCGGGGTGCGCTGGAAGACCTTGACGAACTCGGCCTTCTTCACCAGTTCGGGGACGATCTGGACCGCGCTGGCGCCGGTGCCGACGACGGCCACCCGCTTGCCGGTGAAGTCGTAATCGTGATCCCAGTCGGCGCTGTGGATCTTGTGGCCTTCGTAGCTGTCCAGTCCGCGGATGTCGGGCCACTTGTGGTCGGCCAGCGGTCCGCACGCCAGCACCACGGTGCGCGCCCTGAACCGTTTGCGGCCCGTGGTTTTCACCGTCCAGACGCCGTCATCCGCATCGAACCGCAGGCCGTTGACCTCGACGCCGAACCGGATGCGACGCCGCAGGCCGAACCTGTCGACCATGTCCTCGATGTGCCGGCGGATCTCCTCAGCCGGCGAGTAGGCCCGCGACCAGGTGGGGTTCTTCACGAACGAGAACGAGTACAGCAGCGACGGAATATCGCACGCCGCGCCGGGATACGTGTTGTCCCGCCAGGTGCCACCGACGCGGTCAGCGCGGTCGAGGATGACGAAGTCGTCGACCCCGGCCTCGGCCAACTTGATTGCGGTGCCGATGCCGGTGAAGCCGGCACCCACGATCAGCGTGTCGTGGACGTGGACTGCGGGGTCAGGCCGCGGGCTCATGGGTGACCTCCTTGACCCAACTCGGCACCGGCGGCAGCAGGGGGCGGGGATAGCGGTCGGACAGCCAGACCATCGTGTTGGCCAGCAGGTGGTACGGGTGGCTCGGGTTTGTCACCACCCCCGCGAACCGCCTGAGGAACCGGTATGTCGGCACCCGCTTGGTGTACTGGCCGCGATCACCGAGTTCCTTGAAGCGCTTGACGGCGCGGTACAACCGCTCGGGTTCCATGCCCATCGCGGTGATCTCGTTGCGGATCCGGTTTATCAGCGGCGCCCCCGTCACGGCGCCGATGATCAGGCCGGGCGTGGCGTTGTGTCCGATGAAGTCGATCAGCATCCGCCGGATCTTGGCGTGGCCGATCATGTCGAGGACTTCGAAGTCGACCACCAGATGCCGTGATTCGTCGTTGTTGATCTTCTCGAACACCTGATGGCACACCGGGTCTTTGACCTCGTCGAGCAGGAACTTCAGCAGCGCGCCGTCGAGGGCGACCTCCAGCATCGGGATCACCGTGCCCAGCAGCGACAGCGGCATGTCGTCGGCCCAGCGGTCCAGCCAGTCGATGGCGAGCCGGATGTTGACGTTCGGTTCGGGGACCCGGTCGCCGTCGAGCATGCCCCACCGCTTCATCAGTGCCAGTTCGGCGTTCGCGTGGCGCTGCTCCTCGGCATGGAAGTAGCGGTAGATCTCGGCGATGGTCGGCGTCGGCGCCTTCTTGGCCAGCGCCGCGAACCCCCGCGCGCCGATGTTCTCGATCCAGCACAGGTCGGCCATGAAGGCCCGCAGGCCGGGCCGCTGCTCATCGGTGATCAGCTCGGCGCCGGGTGCGTCCCAGTCGATGTCGGCCAGGGCCCACTGCCGGTCCTTGATCTTCGCCAGCATCGCATCCATGTCGATCCTGGATGTGGTGGGCATCGGTACCTCCTCAGTTCGTGAACCGGTTGGCGAAGCCGGCAGCACGGGTGTACGCCGTCGGTGTGAAACGTTTGATCCCCCAGCCGATCCGGGCGTCGGGTTGGGGCATGCAGTACAGTCCGCCGCGGTCCATGGTGTCCAGGCACATGCGGGCCACGCGGGTGGGGGAGAACCCGGTCCACCGCATCAACGCCTCGGCCAACTGCGTCGAGCTGCGGGTGATGCGGCCCGCCTCAACGATGTTGGTCTTGACGAACGTCGGGCACAGCACCGTCACATGCACGCCGGTGCCGCTCAATTCGGCGGCCAGCGTCTCCGACAGGGACAGCACCCCGGCCTTGCTCACGTTGTAGGCGGCCATCCCGGGGGCGGCGCCGAACGCCGCGGCGGAGGCGACGTTGATGATCGCGCCGTAGCCCGCCGCGCGCAGGATCGGCGCGAAGACGTGGCAGCCGTGAATCGGCCCCCAGAGGTTGACGTTCAACACCCAGGTCCAGTCGTCCAGGCTCAGCTCGCCGATGCGGGTGCCGCCCGCGGCGACGCCGGCGTTGTTGACTACGACCGTCGGCGGGCCGCCGAACCAGGACCGGGCCGTCTTGGCCAGCAGCTTGACGTCTTCGATGCGGGAGACATCGCAGCGCACCGACATCGCCGCACCGCCGGCGGCGATGATGGTGTCGGCTGTTGCGCGCGAAGCGGTTTCGTCGATGTCGCTGCACACCACCCGGCCGCCGCGCTTGGCGAGTTCGACGGCGAACGCGGCGCCGATACCGCTGCCCGCGCCGGTGATGACGGCCGCGGCGTCGCGGCTGCGCTTGGTCGACCCGAACAGGCCCATGGCGTTACCCCGCGACCTCGCGGGAACGCGGTGGTCCTTGCTCGGCGGTGAGCATTCCCGAATACAACACCGAATGATGACATTTGTCAATGCGCCAATGGCCAATGGCAGTATCTGCGCCCCGGTTCGGGGCCTGGTAAATTTCGGACGTGAGCGAGAACCTCTCCAGTCCGGACCGCGAATCAGATGTGCGCCAACGTGGTTCGCGCGGCGGGACGGTGTACGCATGATCCTGCACTCGGTGAGCTTCCGCTGGCGCGATGGGGTCACGGCCGAGCAGATCCAGGGATTGACCGCCGCGCTCGCCCAACTCCCGGCTCGGATTCCTGTTCTGCTGAAGTACTACTTCGGGCCCGATCTCGGTCTGCGCGAGGGCAATGCGGACTATGCGGTGATCGCGTTGCTGAAGAATCCCGAGGACGTCGACGCCTACGTCGACCATCCCGCCCACGTCGAACTCAGTCGCCGGTACACCCAGGTGATGGCGGCGTCGCGGTCGGCAGTGCAGTTCGCCCTTCCCGATGACGTGGTTCTCAACCTCTGACAGCTGAATTCGTTCTGCCGCAGCCGTCTGTGGGAGCGGTTCTTGCCGCGCCATCGGGCGGGAGGTGACAACGGCGCGCAGACGGTGCGCTGGATATCCGCGGCCAAGACTCGGCCGCCCGGGGCCTACCTCGCGGGGAGAGGGGCGCCTGCCCGCTTGACGCTTGTCGGTGGGCGGGTGTTTACTCGAATCATCGAACATACTTTCGAAAATAGCGTGGTTCTGATGATGCAGGAGGTGCTGTTGTGGCGGCTGCCGCGAGCCTGGAACAGCGCCGTCTTACCCGCGCTGAACAGCTGGAACACCTGCGTCGCAGGATAGCGGCGGTCTCCGACCGGGTGGGCGGCAACCGGCGGGGTGCCGCGCCGTCGACCCGCGCGCTGACGGCCTCGGAAAGTTTGCTGCCGCTGCCCGAATCGTCAGGCGACCTGCCCGTCACCCCGTTGCCGCGCGGGACGGTGGCGGTGCTGTCGGGGGCCCGGTCGCTGCCGTTGCGCATGGTCGCCGCGGTCACCGCCGAGGGTGGGCACGCCGCGATCGTCGGCCATCCCGAGGCCGGTCTGCTGGCGGCCGTGGAGATGGGGGCGGACCTGAGCAGGATCGCGGTCATCCCCGATCCGGGCAGCGATCCGATCGAGGTGGCCGCGGTGCTGATGGACGGCATGGATCTGGTGGTGCTCAACCTGCGCGGCCGGTCGGTGCCGGTCACCCGGGCGCGGGCGGTGACCGCCAGGGCGCGGCAGAAGGGCTGCACGCTGCTGGTCACCAACGGCGACTGGCAGGGCGCCTCCGCCCGGCTCGAGGCGCGGGTCTGCGGGTACGAGATCGCCGGCCCGAACCGCCCGGGCTGCGGCCGGATCGGCAAGGTGCGGCTGGCCTTCTCGGCGGCCGGTCGGGCCGTCGGCCGGCCGCGCACGGCGGCGGTGGCCCGGTGAGATGGCCTCTCGAACCCCGGCCAGGACGCTGGCCATCTGGTGCATGGACTGGCCCGCGGTCGCCGCCGCGGCCGCCGCCGGACTGCCGCCGACCGCCCCGGTCGCGGTGACGCTGGCCAACCGGGTCATCGCCTGTTCGGCGGCGGCGCGCGCCGCGGGGGTGCGACGTGGGCTGCGCCGCCGGGAGTCGCAGGCCCGCTGTCCGGAACTGCATGTGGCCGCTGCGGACCCGGCGCGCGACGCCCGCCACTTCGAGAACATCACGGTCGCGGTTGACGACCTGGTGCCGCGCGCCGAGGTGCTGCGCCCCGGCCTGCTGGTGCTGCCGGTGCGCGGGGCGGCGCGGTACTTCGGGTCCGAGGAGGCCGCCGCCGAACGGCTGGTCGACGCGGTGGCCGCGGCCGGGGCGGAATGTCAGGTCGGCATCGCCGATCAGCTGCCCACCGCGGTCTTCGCCGCCCGCGCCGGCCGGATCGTCGCGTCCGGCCAGGACGCGGAGTTCCTGGCGCCGCTGTCCATCCGGCAGCTGTCCGCCGAGCCCAGCCTGGCCGGTCCGGCCCGCGCGGAACTGGCAGACCTGCTGTGGCGGATGGGGATTCGCACCGTCGGACAGTTCGCCGCGCTGCCGCGCAGCGATGTGGCATCCCGGTTCGGCGCCGACGCGGTGGCCGCGCATCGGTTCGCCCGCGGTGAACCCGACCGCGCCCCGTCCGGCCGGGAGCCGCCGCCCGAACTCGACGCCGTCATGGACTGCGACCCGCCGATCGACCGGGTGGACGCCGCGGCGTTCGCCGGCCGCTCGCTGGCCGGCGCCCTGCACCGCAGCCTGGAGTCGGCCGGGGTGGCGTGCACCCGGCTGGCCATCCACGCCGTCACTGCCAACGGTGAAGAGCTACAACGGGTTTGGCGCTGCGCCGAGCCGCTGACCGAAGACGCCACCGCCGACCGGGTGCGCTGGCAGCTCGACGGCTGGCTGAACCGGCGCAATCCCAACGACCGGCCCACCGCGCCGGTCACGGTGATCCGGCTGCGCCCGGTGGAGGTGGTCTCGGCCGAGGCGCTGCAGTTACCGCTGTGGGGCGGCGTCGGCGAGGAGGACTACCTGCGCGCCCGCCGCGCGCTGGTGCGCGTCCAGGGCCTGCTCGGCCCGCGGGCGGTGCAGGTGCCGGTGCTCAGCGGTGGCCGGGGTCCGGCCGAGCGCATCACGTTCATCCCGCTGGGCGACGAGCAGGTGCCGCGTGCGGACCCGCGGCAGCCGTGGCCGGGGCAGCTGCCCGAACCGTCGCCCACGGTGCTGCTCGACGATCCGGTCGAACTCCTCGATGCGAACGGCGATCCGGTGCGGGTGACCGGCCGCGGCCTGTTCTCCTCGGCGCCGGCGCGACTCGTCGCCCCCGGCCGGGACGGACGGTTGTCGTGGTGGACGGGGCCGTGGCCGGTCGACGAACGGTGGTGGGATCCCGAGCAGGCCAAGGTCGGTTGCACGGCGCGGGCACAGGTGCTGCTCGACGGCGCCGGCGGCAAGGCCCTGCTGCTGTGCTTCCGGCAGCGGCGGTGGTTCGTCGAGGGCATCTATGAGTAGCGGCGCGCAGTATGCCCGCCGATCAGCCCAGCGTCCTGGCGAACGCCCCGACCCGGGCGATGAACCGGTCGAAGAACGCGTCCACGTCGACGCCGATGCCGATCAGCGCGTTCGGTTCCCGGCCCCACCGGTTGCTCCAGTCCGCGATCGTCATGCCGCGGGTGAGCGTGCCGGTCAGCTCCACGTCGACGGTGACGGGCCGGCACTCGACGAGGTCGGGATCCAGCGCGACCGCCGCCGCCAGCGGATCGTGCAGGTGCGCCAGGTAGCCCTCGCGCTGGTCGAAGTGGAACTCGAAGTAGAACCGCATCGCGTCCTCGAGCACCGCGATCAACGGGTTGGACGCCGACGACCGGGTGCCGCGTTCGTCGTCCGCGCTCATCGGCACCGTCGACGATCCCGCCTCGGCGGCCAGCCGACCCAGCAGCGCCGGCGTCATCGCGATGCGTTCGGTCAGGTTCAGCCCGAGCACGATCGGCAGATGCTTCGGCGACTCCCGGTGCCAGGAGTTGAACACCTCCGCCGCCGCCTCCGGGTCGACGCTGATGTTCCACTCCGCGACCGGCGTGGTGTTGCCCTTGTAGTCGAACGCCCCACCCATGATCACCAGCCGCCTCAACAGCGTCGGCAGCGCCGGTTCCATCCGCATCGCCAGCGCCAGGTTGGTCAGCGGACCGGTGGCGATGCCGATCAACTCGCCCGGAAACGCCCGCGCCGCACTGACCCACGCCTGCGCCGCGTCGTAATCGGTCAGCTGCAGCGTGGCCGACGGCAGCCGCGCGTAGCCCAGCCCCTCGGGGCCGTGGGTGTCCTCGGCGGTGCGCAGCGGCGTGGACAGCGGTTGCGTGGCCCCCCGCGACACCGGGATGTCGGTGACCCCGCACAGCTGCAACAGCCGAAGATTGTTGTGGCACACCTGATCCACCGGGACATTGCCCGCCGTCGACGCGATCCCGACGACGTCGGCGTCCTCGCTGCCCAGCAGGTACACCAGCGCCATCGCGTCATCGACACCGGTGTCGACATCGAGGAAGACAGGCCTCACCCGGCCCACCCTAGCGGCGGCTCACCAGTGCACGCCGGGCACCAGCCGCACCGCCCGCTTGACGGGGCGCGGCACCCGCAGCGACGGCGCCGGCCGCGACGGGCGCTTCGGCCGCCGCGGCCCACGTTCCACCCGCGCGACGGTTTCCCCGCGTGCGGCAGGCGAATCCGGGAAGCCGAGGTAGAGCTGATGCAGCACCCGCCGCGACAGCTTCGGTGTGAAGTAGTTGCCGACGTCGGCCAGCGTGCCGAGCGGGGTGTCGATACGCGCGGGCTTTTCGATCAGGGCGCGCACCACCATCGCCGCGGCGTGCTCCGCGCTGATCGGCGGCACCGGGTTCAGCCGCCGCGACGGCTCGATCATCGGTGTGCGGACCAACGGCATGTGGATGTTGGTGAACGTGATGTGATCCGACAGCGTCTCGGTCGCCACCACATCGGCGAACGCGTCGAGCGCGGCCTTGCTCGGCAGATACGAGCTGTACTTCGGATTGCGGGCCTGCACACCGGCGCTCGACACGTTGACGACATGACCGAACCGCCGCTCCCGCCAGTGCGGAAGCAGCGCGAGCACCATGCGCACCGCGCCGAAGTAGTTCACCGCCATCACGCGTTCGTAGTCGTGGAAGCGGTCGGTGGAGTTGACCACCGACCGACGGATCGACCGCCCCGCGTTGTTGACCAGGTAGTCGACGTGATCGAACCGGCCGAGAATGTCCTTGACCGTGTGCTCGACGGACGACGAATCGGTGACGTCACACGTGAACGCGTACGCCTTACCGCCGTTGGCGCGGATCTCGGTGACCAGATCGTCGAGCGCTTCGGCGTTGCGCGCCAACGCGAACACCGTCGCTCCGCGCTCGGCGACCGCGATCGCCGAGGCGCGCCCGATCCCACTCGAGGCGCCGGTGATGATCACGTGCTTGCCCACCAGCGGCCCAGCCGGATCGTCGCGGCGGGCCCGGTCCGGATCCAGCTGCTCGGCCCAGTACCGCCACAGCCGCGGCGCATACGACGCGAAGTCCGGTACCTCAATCCCGGTGCCACGCAATGCCTCCGTGGTGTTCTCGGCGGTGAACACCGGAAACATGTCCACGACGTCCAGGATCTCGGCCGGGATGCCGAGCTGGGTGGCCGCCATGTTCCGCAACACCCTGGCCCGTCCGCTGGCCCGCATGATCGGCGTGACCGTTGCGCGGGGGAGCGCACCCCGCAGCGGCGGCAGACCGGCCGCCTTGCCGACACCTCGGTAAATGCCGCGCAGCCCAATGGCTTTCGGTGCGACAAGGTGGAACGTCTGCCCGTCGCGACCCTCGGCGTGGATCAGCGCGGCCATCGCGTCGACCACGTAGTCCACCGGAACGATGTTGGTGCGGCCGGTGTCGGGCAGCGCGATCGGCGTGATCCGCGGCAGCACGGCCAGCTTGGCCAGCAGTGGGAAGAAGTAGTACGGGCCGTCGACCTTGTCCATCTCGCCGGTGCGCGAATCGCCGACCACCACCGCGGGCCGGTACACGCGGTACCGCAGGCCCTGCGCCTCGCGGACCAGTTGTTCGGCCTCGAACTTGGTCCGGTGATACGGGGTCGGCAGATCCTGACCGACATCGAAGTCGTCCTCGGTGAACTCGCCGCGGAAGGTGCCGGCCACCGCGATCGACGAGACGTGATGCAGCGTCGCGTCCAGACGCCGGGCCAACTCGACCACCGCCCGGGTGCCCTCCACGTTGGCCGCGCGCTGCTTGTGCTCCGGCGCGGTGATGTCGTAGATCGCCGCGCAGTGCACGACGTGGTCGACGGGACCCACGTCGGCGACGACCTCCTCGGGCAGCCCGAGACCGGGCGCGGTCAGGTCACCGACCAGCGGTTTCGCCCGGTCACCCCAGTCGGCCGCCAGCCGCTCGAAACGGCCCAGCGAGTCGCGCCGCACCAGCACCCACACCTCGGCGTCGGGCCGGTCGGCCAGGATCTTGGACACCAGTCGGCGGCCGATAAACCCGGTACCGCCGGTAACGACATAGCGCATCGGCCCATGGTCGCCCCTGACCCGGCGTACGTCAATGGGATGTGACGCTATCGTCGCGGCTATCGTCCGGGGCACCGACGAAGGGAGCATCCATGGCGCTCGACCCCACCGCCGTAGGCGCGAAGACGGCACCCACGCTCTTCGAATGGACCGACCGGGACACCCTGCTCTACGCGCTCGGTGTCGGCTGCGGCGTCGATGACCTGGCGTTCACCACCGAGAACAGCCACGACCTCCCGCAGCAGGTGCTGCCCACCTTCGCTGTCATCGCGTGCCTGCCGTTCGCCGCGGCGGGCCTGATCGGCAGCTTCAACTTCGCCATGTTGCTGCACGGGTCGCAGGGCATCCGGTTGACCCGGCCGCTGCCGCCGGCCGGGAAGCTGAGCGTCGTCTCCGAGGTGGCCGACATGCAGGACAAGGGCGAGGGCAAGAACGCCGTCGTCATGCTCAAGGCCACTGGCACCGATCCGGACACGAATGAGGTTGTGGCCGAGACGCTTACGACGGTGGTGATCCGTGGCGCCGGCGGCTTCGGCGGCCAGCCGGGCCAGCGTCCGGCGGCGCCGGAGATTCCCGACCGCGAACCCGACGCCAAGGTCGCGCTGCCGACGCGGGAGGACCAGGCGCTGATCTACCGGCTGTCCGGCGACCGCAACCCGCTGCACAGCGATCCGTGGTTCGCGCGCGAGATGGCGGGCTTCCCGAAGCCGATCCTGCACGGGCTGTGCACCTACGGCGTGGCCGGCCGCGCGCTGGTGGCCGAACTCGGCGGCGGCGACGCCACCAAGATCCGGGCCGTCGACGCGCGGTTCACCGCGCCGGTGTTCCCGGGCGAGACCCTGACGACGTCGATCTGGCGCACCGAACCCGGTCGCGCCGTGTACCGCACCGAGGCGGCCAACCCCGACGGGTCCAACGCCCGGCTGGTCCTCGAGGACGGCTACGCCGAGTACGTCGACTGATTTCTCCGAAGTGCCGGTGGCCCGCGCGACGGGTTGACAGGATCGGGCGATGAGGCTCGTCGTTGCTTACCTGGCGACCCCTGGGGGCGCCGACGCGCTGGCGCTGGCGGTGCGGCTGGCCCGCACCCTGGACGCCGAGATCGACATCTGCATCGTGATGCCGCCCGAGCGGATCACCACCACGCTGGTGCCCACCGAACCGTACGAGGACCGCCTCGCCGAACAGGCCTACGACTGGCTCACCGAGGCGCGCCACACCGTTCCCGACGATATCCCGGTGTCCACCCACGTCCGGTTCGACGAGTCCGTCGCCGACGGCCTGATCAAGGAGACGGCCAGGGTGGCGGCCGACGTGATCGTGGTCGGCGGGTCCGGCGGCGGGCTGGCCGGAAGCTTCTCGCTGGGCTCGGTGGTCAACGAGCTGCTGCACTCCGCACCGGTGCCGGTGGTGGTGGCGCCGCGCGGCACGCGGGATTCGCGGATCGACAGGGTTCGCGAGGTGACGTGTGCGATCGGTGAACGCGAGGGGGCGGATCTGTTGTTGGACACCGCTGTTCAGTTCAGCCGCGCGGCGGGCACACCGCTGCGGTTGGTGTCGCTGGTGGCGCTCGACCCGGTGTTCGGCATGCTGCGCGGCGACGACGAGGCGGTCCGGGCGCGGGCGATGGCGCATGCGCAGCAGACGTTGGAGATCACAAAACACCGTCTGCCCGAAGGGTTTCCGGTGACATCGACGATCGTCGATGGTGAGACGGTCGAGGAGGCCGTCGCGAAACTCGAATGGCACGACGGGGATCTGATCATGGTCGGGTCGAGCCGGTTGAGCGCGCCCCGACGGCTGTTCCTCGGGTCGACCGCGGCGAAGATGCTGCGCGTGCTCGACGTCCCGATGATGGTGGTGCCGCGGGATCAGCTGGGCCCGCAGGATCTGCCCTGATCTTCGGCCGTTACCACGCGGCACCGACAACTGAGTAGTCGTCTCGCGTGGTTATCCCCAATCGCGACTTCATCCACAGATTCGGCATTTTCGGCTCCGGACGGCCGACTGTGACAGCGGTGGCCGATAGCTTCGTGGCATGGGCGGTTTCCTCACCAAAGACGTGGCACAGGAGCGGTTTCGCCTGCTCCTGGACCGGGTCGATGCCGCCTATGCCGAGATGCGCGAACTGTCGTCCGACGAGGTGGGCAACGACTTCCGCGTGGAGGTGGCCGAACGGCTGGAAACCCAGCACCGCACGAACCGCGGCCTGATGTATCGGGTGTTCGGCGAGATCGACAACCCGCCCGACGAAACCGGATGCGTGCCGGTGTTCGTCGACCGGTTGTGGGCGCGGCTGCGGATCACCCGCGGCGAGATCAAGCGCAGGATGAAGACGGCCGGGCAGATCCGGCCGCGCCGCTCGTTGATCGGTCCGCCGCTGCCGGCCGAACTGCCGGAGGTGGCCGCGGCCGTCGAGGGCGGCGAGCTCGGCGAGGACCATCTGCGCACGATCCTGAAGGCGATGAAGAAGCTGCCGTCGTGCGTATCGGATGTCGATCGTCGCGACGTGGAGCGCAGCCTGGTGTTGGAGTCGCGCAAGAGCGACGCCGAGATCGTCGCCGCCGCAGCGGAAATGATCGACCTGATCTTCAACCCGGACGGTGATTACGACGAGGCCGACCGGGAGCGTCGGCGTGGTCTGCTGTTGGGCAAGCAGGGCCGCGACGGGATGTCGTACATGTCGGGGTGGATCGATCCGGAGACCCGAGCCTATGTCGAGGCCGTCGAGGCGGCGGTGCGGCCCGGCAGGCACCTGCCCGACCACAGCGTCGCCGCGGTGCCCGACGATCGCAGCCGCGTGCAGCGCAGGCACGACGGGCTGAAGCTGGGCCTGAAGGCCGGCCTCGCGTCGGGGGCGCTCGGTCGTCACCGCGGGCATCCGGTGACCGTGATCGTGCGTACCACGCTGGCGGAACTCAACCAGGCCGCGCACGCGGTGCACAGCCGCGACATCCCGATGCCGCCACCCGCGCGCACCGGCGGAGACACCGCATTGCCGATGCGCGATCTGATCCGGATGGCCACCGATGCGATCCACTACCTGGCGGTGTTCGAGGAGCACAGCGATCGGCCGATCTACCTCGGTCGGCAGAAGCGGATCGCGACCGTCGATCAGCGCATCATCTGCTACGCGCGCGACGGCGGTTGCACCCGGCCGAACTGTCGGACCCCCGGTTACGAGTGCGAAGTGCACCACAGCCCGGACTGGGCCGCCGGCGGCGCGACGGATGCCGACTGCCTGTACTTCGCCTGCGACGGGGACCACGACGAGGTGACCGAGGGCCGCCTGCAGACCGTCGTCACAAGCTCGGGGCGGCTGGGCTGGACTGACGGGTTCGGACCGCCGGAGGTCAACCACGCGCACCATCCCGAGGAACTGCTGCGTCGTCACCCCGACCCATAGTGGGGTGTTACTCGAACAGATGTTCGATAAGATGCAGCCATGGGCTGGCACACCGGGCCGCCGAGCTGGACCGAGATGCAGCGGGTGCTCACCGGCAAGCCCCGCCGGGCGGGTGCGGGCTGGCCGATCGACGAGCAGATCGGGGACGGCGGTGACAGTCCGGCCTGGTCCCGCAAGCGCGGGGAGTATCGGGCCGCCGACATCGACCGGTCGGGGTCGGCGGTGCCGTATGCCGAACTGCACGCGCACTCGGCGTACAGCTTCCTCGACGGGGCCAGCACGCCGGAGGAACTCATCGAGGAGGCGGTCCGCCTCGACCTGCGCGCGATCGCGCTGACCGATCACGACGGGCTCTACGGGGTGGTCCGCTTCGCCGAGGCCGCCAAGGAACTGGGGATGTCGACGGTGTTCGGCGCCGAACTGTCGCTCGGCGGGGGCGACCGGACCGAGGATCCCGATCCGCCCGGCCCGCATCTGCTGGTGTTGGCCCGCGGCCCCGAGGGCTATCGGCGGCTGTCGCGCGAACTCGCCAGGGCCCACCTGGCCGGCGGTGCGAAGGGCAAGCTGCGCTACGACTACGACGCGCTGACCGAGGCGGCGGGCGGGCACTGGCACATCCTCACCGGCTGCCGCAAAGGCCATGTCCGACAAGCACTCTCCACCGGCGGTCCGGAGGCCGCCGCCGCGGCACTGGCCGACCTGGTGGACCGGTTCGGCCGCGACCGCGTCAGCATCGAGCTCACCCACCACGGCCACCCCTGCGACGATGAACGCAACGCCGCGCTCGCCGAACTGGCGCCCCGGTTCGGCGTGAGCGTCGTGGCCACCACCGGCGCTCACTTCGCCGAGCCGTCGCGTGGGCGGCTCGCCATGGCGATGGGCGCGATCCGGGCCCGCCACTCGCTGGACCAGGCGGCCGGTTACCTCGCCCCGCTGGGCGGGGCGCATCTGCGCTCCGGCGAGGAGATGGCGCGGCTGTTCGCGCACTGCCCGCAGGCGGTGACCGCGGCCGCCGACCTCGGCGAACAGTGCGCGTTCGGGCTGGCGCTGATCGCCCCCCAGTTGCCGCCGTTCGACGTGCCCGAGGGCCACACCGAGAACAGCTGGCTTCGCCACCTCGTCATGACCGGCGCCCGCAACCGGTACGGGCCGCCGGAGCGCGCCCCGCAGGCGTACGCGCAGATCGAGCACGAGCTGAAAGTCATTGAGAAGCTCAACTTTCCGGGCTACTTCCTGGTCGTGCACGACATCACCCGGTTCTGCCGGGAGAACAACATCCTGGCCCAGGGCCGCGGGTCGGCGGCCAACTCCGCGGTCTGCTATGCGCTCGGGGTGACCAACGTCGACCCGATCGCCAACGAGCTGCTCTTCGAACGGTTCCTCTCCCCGGCCCGCGACGGCCCGCCCGACATCGACATCGACATCGAATCGGATCTGCGCGAGCAGGTGATCCAGTACGTCTACGACCGCTACGGCCGCGACTACGCCGCGCAGGTCGCCAACGTCATCACCTACCGGGCTCGCAGCGCGGTGCGCGACATGGCCCGCGCCCTGGGCTTCTCGCAGGGTCAGCAGGACGCGTGGAGCAAGCAGCTCGGCCACTGGGGGAGCCCGACCGATGCCGCCGACACCGAGGGCATCCCCGAGCAGGTGATCGAGCTGGCCACCCAGATCACCAACCTGCCGCGGCACATGGGCATCCACTCCGGCGGCATGGTGATCTGCGACCGCCCGATCGCCGACGTCTGCCCCGTCGAGTGGGCGCGGATGGAGAACCGCAGCGTCCTGCAGTGGGACAAAGACGATTGCGCGGCAATCGGTCTGGTGAAGTTCGACCTGCTCGGCCTGGGCATGCTCTCCGCGCTGCACTACTGCATCGACCTGGTGCGCGAACACAAGGGCATCGAGGTCGACCTCGCCAAGCTGGACCTGTCCGAACCCGCCGTCTACGAGATGCTGCAGAAGGCCGACTCCGTCGGGGTGTTCCAGGTGGAGTCCCGCGCGCAGATGGCCACCCTGCCCCGACTGAAACCGCGGGTGTTCTACGACCTGGTCGTCGAGGTCGCACTGATCCGGCCCGGCCCCATCCAAGGCGGCTCGGTGCACCCCTACATCAAGCGCCGCAACGGCGAAGAACCCGTCACCTACGACCACCCGTCAATGGAACCCGCACTGCGGAAAACGTTGGGCGTCCCACTGTTTCAGGAGCAACTCATGCAGCTCGCGGTGGACTGCGCGGGGTTCACCGCCGCCGAGGCCGACCAACTGCGCCGGGCCATGGGTTCCAAACGCTCGACCGAACGGATGCGTCGGCTGCGCGGCCGCTTCTACGACGGCATGCGCCAGCGGCACGGCATCACCGGCGAGGTCGCCGACCGCATCTACGAGAAACTCGAGGCATTCGCCAACTTCGGTTTCCCGGAGAGCCATTCACTGTCGTTTGCCTCGCTGGTGTTCTACTCGTCATGGTTCAAGCTGCATCACCCGGCGGCCTTCTGCGCGGCCCTGCTGCGCGCGCAGCCGATGGGGTTCTACTCGCCGCAGACGCTCGTCGCCGACGCCCGCAGACACGGTGTGACCGTGCACGGGCCCGACGTCAACGCCAGCCTCGCGCACGCCACCCTGGAGAACCGCGGGCTCGAGGTCAGGCTCGGCCTGGGCGGCGTCCGCCATATCGGCGACGAACTGGCCGAGCGCATCGTCGAGGAACGAAAAACCAATGGGCCGTACCGGTCTCTGCTCGACCTGACCCAGCGCGTACAGCTCACCGTGCCGCAGACCGAGGCGCTTGCCACCGCGGGGGCCTTGGGCTGCTTCGGGATCAGCCGCCGCGAAGGGCTGTGGGCCGCCGGCGCGGCCGCCACCGAACGGCCCGACCGGTTGCCCGGGGTGGGCTCGTCGTCGCACATCCCCACGCTGCCCGGGATGTCCGACCTGGAACTGGCCGCCGCCGATGTGTGGGCCACCGGCATCTCCCCGGACAGCTATCCCACCCAGTTCCTGCGCGAACACCTCGACGCGCTCGGCGTCATCCCCGCCGCCAGGCTGATGGAGGTGCCCGACGGCACCCGCATCCTGGTCGCCGGCGCCGTCACCCACCGGCAGCGGCCCGCGACGGCCCGGGGCGTCACCTTCATCAACCTCGAGGACGAGACCGGCATGGTCAACGTGCTGTGCGCGCCCGGAGTGTGGGCCCGGCACCGCAGGCTGGCCCAGACCGCACCTGCGCTGGTGATCCGCGGCGTCGTGCAGAACGCCACCGGCGCGATCACCGTGGTCGCCGACCGCATGGACCAGCTCACCCTGGCCGTCGGATCCAAGAGCCGCGACTTCCGTTGACCCCTCTAGGGTGAGGTGGTGGCGCGCTCGCACTACCTCCTCGTCGGCGCGGGTACGGCGCTTATCGCCTGCTGCTACGGCCTGGCCCGGTTCACCTACGGTTTGTTCGCGCCCGCCTTCACCGACGAGTTCGGCCTCAGCGGCGCACTGGCCGGCGGGATCGGCGCGGGCAGCTACGTCGGATACTGCGCCTCGATCGTCCTCAGCCTGCTGCTCACCGACCGCATCGGTGCGCGACGCGTCGCTGTCATCGCGGGAGCCGTTGCGACGGTTGGTATCTCGATCGTCGCCGCGGCGCCGTCGGCCTGGGTGCTGGCGGCCGGCATCCTGATCGCCGGCTGCAGCACCGGACTGGCATCGCCGCCGCTGGCCGCCGCGGTCGCCCAGTCCGTTCCCGCCGGTCTGGCCGACCGCGCGCAGACCGTCGTCAACGGCGGCACCGGGATCGGCGTGGTCGCCTCCGCCCCGATCGCGCTGCTGATCGACCAGTGGCGCGTGGCGTGGGCGCTCTACGCGATCCTGGCCGCCGTCGTGACGATCTGGGTGGCCCGCAGTGTGCCGGCCACCGCCCGCACGGGTGCCAATGCAGTCGAATCCTCCTGGCGCCCAGGCCTGCTCGCCATGCTGGTGGCCGCGCTGCTGATGGGCATCGGCAGTGTCGCGGTGTGGACGTTCGGCCGCGACCTGATCGTCACCGTCGGCGGTGCGGGCCCCGCCCGGTCGACGTTGCTGTGGATCGTGATCGGCGCCGCCAGCATCGCCGGGGCATTCGCCGGTGACGCGGTGGCGCGCATCGGCCTACGGTGGGCCTGGGCGGCCGCGACCGTGACGATGGCCGCGGCGACGCTGCTGCTGGCGGCGGCACCGGCCGCGCTGATCGGGATCCTCGTCGCCGCAACGCTGTTCGGCGCCGCCTATCTCGCGTTGACCGGGCTGATGCTGCTGTGGAGCACGCGGCTGTATCCGGATCGCGCGGCGTTCGGGGTCGGCGTCGCGTTCTTCACGATCGCGGCCGGGCAGGCGCTCGGCGCCCCGCTGACGGGGGCGCTGATCGACGCTGCGGGCGCACGGTCGGCGTTCGTGGTGATCGCCGCGCTGGGACTGTGCGCGCTCGCGTTGCGACCGCCTAGCCCTCGGTAGGTGTCGTCCACACCTTGTCGATGCTGATCCGCACCCGGGTGCTGTACGCGGCGAAGAACTCGTCGGTGAAACCGAACTGTTTGGCCAACTCGGCGTACTTGGTCCGATACCGCTCATCCTGCAACGGATCCGCGTTCTCGGCCGCGATGGCCGCGGTGCCGCCGACGACGATGATCCCGCTGCCGCGGCCGTCGGAATCGAGGTTCAGCGACACCCGCGGTTGGTTTCGGATGTGACGCACCTTCGCGGCGTCGGGTTGCGAGTAGACGATCACGTCCGTGCCGTCGAGGTAGAACCACACCAGTCGCGGCACCGGCTGACCCGACTTCGCGACCGTCGTCAGCCACGCATAGTGATCGGATTGAAGCCTGCTGGACACTTCCTGTGTCAATTCGACTGCCATGCTTCGACTGTAGTCTCGCGCTATGACACTGAACCTGTCCTTCGACGAGGTCCTGACCACCACACGATCGGTGCGCAAACGGCTCGACCTGACCAGGCCGGTGCCCCGCGAGGTGTTGATGGAATGCCTCGAACTCGCGCTGCAGGCGCCGACCGGATCCAACGCGCAGGGCTGGCAGTGGGTTTTCGTCGAGGACGCCGACAAGAAGAAGGCGCTGGCCGACATCTACCGGCACAACGCGACCCCGTACCTCGATGCCCCCAAACCGCAGTACGGCGACGTGCGCGACGAACAGCGGCCGCGGGTCACCGAATCCGCGAAGTACCTCAACGAGCACCTGCACGAGGTGCCGGTGATGCTGATCCCGTGCCTGGCCGGCAGTCCCGAGGCCGCGGTCGCGGGCAGTGCCGGGTTCTGGGGCTCGCTGCTGCCCGCGGTGTGGAGTTTCATGCTGGCGCTGCGCTCGCGGGGGCTGGGCTCGGCGTGGACGACGCTGCATCTGGTCGGCAAGGGGGAGCGGTTGGCCGCCGAGGTGCTCGGCATCCCGTACGACGAATACCGCCAGGGCGGGCTGTTCCCGATCGCCTACACCAAGGGCACCGACTTCCGCCCGGCCAAGCGACTGCCCGCCGAGCAGGTGACGCACTGGAACGGCTGGTAACCGATCACACCGCGCCGGCGAACCCGTGCTGGCGCCACGCCTCGTACACCACCACCGCGGCGGCGTTCGACAGGTTCAGCGACCGCCGGCCGGCCAGCATCGGGATGCGCAGCCGCGCGGTGATGTTCGGATCGGCCAGCGTCTCGGCGTCCAGCCCGGTGGGTTCGGGCCCGAACATCAGCACATCACCGGGTTGGTAGCGGATGTCGGCGAACGACGTGGTGCCGTGCGAGGTGAACGCGTACACCCGCGCGGGCAGCAACGCCTCCCACGCCGTGGGCAGGTCCGGGTGCACGGTCACCGACGCCAGGTCGTGGTAGTCCAGCCCGGCGCGCCGCAGCTTCGGCTCGGAAAGGTCGAATCCGAGCGGTTCGACGAGATGCAATTCGCAACCCGTCGCCGCCACCATCCGGATCGCATTACCGGTATTCGGCGCGATGCGCGGCGAGAAGAACAGCACCCGGAACATGCGCACAGTTCAGCACGCCGACCGGCGCCCTTTCGCAAGCGGTCCGCACATTGGCGAAACCATTTGCTCCTATAACACACATCGCAGGTGAGGCGGGGTTTCGAACTCTGTCTGTTCAGTAAGAATTGTGGAATCCGCCGCTCGTGACTGGCATACTCGTGCAATTGCCAGGCGCAGACCCGCCCACCCCGACGAGGGTGGATTTAGCAGGAAGCCTTATGAACCACGCTCCAATACCGAATTGCGGACACGCGGCCGATCGCGCGGGCGTGCAACGATGAACGCGTTTTCGCAGCTCAATCAATCGGAGGGCGCGTTCGGGGATTTCGAGCCGCAAACGCCTGCACCGCCCAAACGGCCGTCGCGTTGGGCGCTGACCAATTGGCCGGTGCGCTGGAAAGTCGTCGCGATCGTTTTGGTGCCGCTCATTCTCGCGGTGACGTTTGGCGGCCTGCGCATCTACAGCAGTGTGGAAGAGGCGACGGATTTGCGTCGCGCCGCCGATCGCGCCGAAATGGTGCCCGCGATCGTCAACTACATGGCCGCCCTCGACAGCGCGATGCTGGCCAGTTCCGTCGGCGGCGATATGCAGGCCGCGCTCACCCGGTTCGACCTGACCAGGCAGGAACTGCAGCGCCGGTTGGCCGACACCGACGTCGCACCCGACGTCGGCACCGGTGTCACGGCGATGATCGACCAGGGCCAGGCGCTGGTGGACAAGGTCAGCGCCAACAGCATCAACCTGTTCGACCGGGTCACCGCCTACGCCCCGATCCTGCTGACCGCCGAGGACGTCATCACCGGATCGGTGCGCGTCGAGGACGAACGCATCCGCGCCGAGGCCCTGGGCCTGTCGCGGGCGGTGGGCGCACGCGGCCAGATGATGATGCAGCAACTGCTGGTCAACCTCGGCGGCGAGTTTCCCGAGCCGGAGCTGCGGACCCGGATGACCACGCTCGCCGGCACCGAGCCGTCGACGCTGTTCGGCATGAGCCAGGTGCTCGGCGTCGGCTCGCCGGAGGCCGTGCGTCTGCAGGAGGAGTTCGTCAAGCGGATGGGGATCATCTCCGATCCGGCGGCGATCCTGGTCAACAACCCCGACCTGCGCGCCTCGATGCAGACCACCGATCAGATCGCCCGCCAGATCATCGAGCGCAGCACCGAATCGATCGGCGCGGCGGTGGCCGACCAGGACGGCGAGGAACGCCGCGACGTGATCCGCGACTCGGCGATCGTCGGCGGGGCCACCCTGCTGGCGCTGCTGCTCGTGGTTGTGGTGGCGCGCTCGCTGGTGCGGCCGCTGCGCCGGCTGCGCGACAGCGCGCTCAAGATCGCCCACGAGGACCTCACCCGCGAGATCGAACAGCTGCGCACCGGCGGTGAGCCCGGGCCGGTCGAGCCGATCCCGGTGCACACCACCGAGGAGGTCGGCCAGGTCGCGCACGCCGTCGACGAACTGCACGAGCAGGCCGTGCAACTGGCCGGTGAGCAGGCCCGGCTGCAGCTGCAGATCTCCGACATGTTCGAGACGCTGTCGCGGCGTAGCCGCTCGCTGGTCGACCAGCAGCTGGCGCTCATCGACCGGCTGGAACGCAACGAGGAGGACCCCGAGCGGCTGGAGAGCCTGTTCCGGCTGGACCCCCTCGCCGCGCGGATGCGCCGCAACGGCGCCAACCTGCTGGTCCTCGCGGGCGCCAAGGTGCCGCGCGAGCAGGCCGAGCCGGTGCCGGT
>Ga0182793_1000383_pt1 | contig 36301 bp, 26 predicted proteins | sample Passage237A_FD_130498 | JGI IMG/M metagenome (GOLD analysis project Ga0182793, IMG submission 130498) | Cellulose adapted compost microbial communities from Newby Island Compost Facility, Milpitas, CA, USA - Passage2 37A (version 2) (version 2) ... | reverse complement strand
ATTGCAAAAACTCTCTTCCATTATGCAAGGATGGATGCTCTTTAGAAATGTGTCCAAACGGTAGGTTTGTACACCGGTTTTTACTTGCTCGTAAGGCAGTTTTTCGTTATCTTTGTGAGGAAATTTTCAGGCTTGTCCTGAGCCTTTTTGCCCAGGGTCCGGACGGGCACTTTTTCAGGGATACACCCGGATAAAATTCTTCCCGGATACAAACATTATGAGCACAGAACAAGAAGTTTTACAAGTCTCTGCACAGAATTACGATGCAGGGAGTATTCAGGTATTGGAAGGTCTGGAAGCGGTGCGGAAACGTCCTGCGATGTACATAGGTGATATTGGCGTAAAGGGGCTTCATCATTTGGTGTATGAAGTGGTCGACAACTCAATCGACGAAGCGCTGGCAGGTCACTGTAAGAATATTACCGTCACTATTCATAAAGACAACTCGATCAGCGTACAAGACGACGGTCGTGGAATACCTACTGGTATGCACCCCAAGGAAGGGCGTTCTGCTCTCGAAGTGGTAATGACGGTGCTGCATGCCGGAGGTAAATTTGATAAAGACTCTTACAAAGTATCGGGCGGTTTACATGGTGTAGGTGTATCTTGCGTGAATGCACTCAGCAAGCATATGCATACCACTGTGTTTCGCGAGGGAAAGATCTTTGAGCAGGAATACCGCATGGGAATCCCTCAGTACCCGGTTAGAGAAGTAGGCACTACCGACAAACGTGGTACGTTGCAGCACTTCACCCCCGACGATTCGATTTTCAAAGACACCGTTTACAACCGTGAAATACTTGCTGGTCGTCTGAGAGAACTGGCTTATCTCAACAAAGGTATTCGTATCGTCCTTGCCGACGAACGTGAGTTGGCAGAAGGCGAAGAAGGTAAAGAAAGAGAGGAATTTTACAGCGAAGGCGGTATCGTGGAGTTTGTGCAGATGCTTGATCGCAGCGGCAAACGTGATCCTTTGCTGGCACAGCCTATCTACGTTGAAGCCTACGATAAAGATTCAAACGTAGCTGTGGATGTGGCGTTGTCGTACAATACCTCTTACAACGAGCATATCTTTTCTTACGTCAATAATATCAACACCATCGAAGGTGGTACACACGTCGCAGGCTTCCGCAGATCAATTACGCGTGTGTTTAAAGCTTATGGCGATAAGAACAAATTGTTTGAGAAAGCCAAAGTAGAGATCACCGGCGATGATTTTCGCGAAGGACTGAGCGCTATCATTTCCGTAAAAGTGCCGGAACCACAGTTTGAAGGTCAGACCAAGACTAAGCTGGGTAACAATGATGTGATGGGTGTGGTGGATGTTTCAGTAAGTCGTGTACTGGAAGCCTATCTTGAAGAACATCCCAAGGAAGCAAAACTGATCATTGATAAAGTAATTCTGGCAGCTCAGGCACGTGCGGCAGCGCGTAAAGCCCGCGAAATGGTACAGCGTAAAAGCGTACTCACCGGCGGGGGTATGCCGGGCAAGCTTGCCGATTGCTCCGATCGCGATCCGGAACGTTGCGAATTATATCTGGTGGAGGGAGATTCCGCGGGCGGAACCGCCAAACAAGGGCGCGACCGTACGTATCAGGCAATTCTTCCGCTGCGTGGTAAAATTCTGAACGTAGAAAAAGCTCAGGAGTATAAGATCTACGAAAACGAGGAAATAAAGAATATGTTCACCGCTTTGGGCGTTACCGTTGGTACTCCCGACGATCCGAAAGCGCTGAATCTGAGTAAGCTTCGGTATCACAAAATCATCATCATGACCGATGCCGATGTTGATGGCTCTCACATTGCCACGCTGATCCTTACATTCTTCTTCCGTTATATGAAGGAGCTGGTGGAACAAGGTTATGTATATCTCGCGCAGCCGCCTTTGTATCTGGTAAAAAAAGGAAAAGAGCAGGCTTACGCTTGGAACGATGAAGATCGCAAAGCATGGGTAGATAAACTTGGAAATGGTAAGGAAGACAGCGTGAATGTTCAGCGCTATAAAGGTCTTGGTGAGATGAATGCCGAGCAGCTTTGGGACACTACCATGAATCCTCAGACCCGTACTCTGAAGCGCGTGACCATCGACAGTGCCGCAGAAGCAGATCGTGTGTTCTCTATGTTGATGGGCGACGAAGTGGCGCCGCGCAGAGAGTTCATCGAAAGCCACGCCAAGTATGCGCGCATTGATGTATAAAATTAGTTTACACTAAAAAATGGAAAGCCTTACAAGACTGTAAGGCTTTTTTAGTTCGGTTCTTTTTTTGCAGCGAATGCAAAGGAACCATTTACCCCTATTGAAACGAAAGCTTCGTAATGTTTGAAATTATATTTGCGCTGCAATTTATGGGAAAAAACTATTCTTTGCAGCCTGATAAAATATTTTTTCGAAGCACTATGTTCTGTTTGCTATTGTAAGTCTTTGCGAGTGCAGAAAGAACAGAAGCAAATATGTAAAAACAAAAAACCGGGCGCTGAACCCGGTCTTTCTTCTATTTTTTCTTAGGCATTTGCTTTGCCCGTTCCATCTGGGCTTTCTGCATTTCTTCAAGCCTTTGTTGCCATTTAGATTGCGTTACAGGCTTGTTCTTATTTTCCTGGATCTGCGCGTGAATCTTGTTTTCGTCAATGATGTATTTCTGAATGATAAACTGCTGCGCAATGCTGATCATGTTCGAGAAGAAATAATAGAACGTAAGCGCTGCTGCCATCCTGTTAAACACTCCAATGAGCAGGAATGGGAAGATGTAAGGCATCCATTTCAACATCGGATTGTTAGGATCCTGAGCGGTCATGTTACGATTATATAAGGCGAGGAACAAGCTCGAAGCTGTCATCAGCAGTGTAAACAGGCTGACATGGCTTCCATAGAACGGAATGGTAAACGGTAAGGTTGCTATACTGTCGTAAGTAGAAAGATCGTTTGCCCAGAGGAAAGATTCCTGCCGCAGTTCAATAGAAGACGGGAAGAAATAGTACATGGCAAAGAGGATTGGAAGCTGGAAGAGCGTAGGCAAACATCCACCCAAAGGATTTACGCCTGCAGTTCTGTAGAGTTTCATTTGCTCCATGCCAAACTTCTGCTGATCGTCTCCATATTTCGCGCGAAGCTCATCGATCTCCGGCTTCAGCACGCGCATTTTAGCAGCGGAGAGATAACTTTTATAAGTGAAAAACGACAGGATCAGACGGATAATAATGGTCATCAGCATGATGATCACTCCGTAGTTACCAATAAAGCCGCTCAATACATTGAAGATCGGGATAATCAGCAATTTGTTGATGTACTTCACGAAAGCCATGATACCATAACCCAGCGGCACCATGTCTTCCAGTTCCAACTTATAAGACTTCAGCGTGCTGTAATGGTTAGGACCGATATACCAGCTCAGGTCAACATTTTGTTCTGTACCAGGCTTTGCTTCTACGGTAAAGATTGTTCGGTTTCTTGCTACAGAGTTGCTATCAAGGTTGGCTGTGGCATTGATCTGGGCATTCATAAAACCATCGGTGGAGATCAGCGTGCTGTTGAAGAAATGCATTCTGAAACCTACCCATTGAGTCTTCTGCTCCAGTGTTTCCTTCTTGTCCTCTGTAATGGTGAAGTAGTCCTTATCGCCGTCCATGAAGCGGAAATACACCTGTGCATTTGTCCGCTCGTTGGTGATATCATGCTCTGTATGCAGTGTTTGGGTCTGCCAGTTGAGCGTCATGTTGGTGGCAGGCAATCCCACAGTGCGGATATTGCACTGCATCATGTAGTCGTCTTTCAGTAAAGAGTAGGTAATGACTACATTTTTACCTTCACCAAGATCGGCAGTAAAAGAAACTGCTTTACCACCATTTGGGCGATCTTCAAAACTCGGTGTGAAGTAAAGATCGGAAGTGGCAATGCCATTATTTAAAGGCAACACCAGACTCAGCTGGTTTTCATCACCTTTAAAAAGATAAAGCGGTTCCTTGCCGTAAGTTGTATATTCTTTAATCAGAGCACTTTTAGGGAAAGCTCCTTTTGTAGAAAATTCCAGCGCCAGTTTTTCATTTTCAAGCTTTACCATTTGCGCCTCGCCTCTGTAAGCAGAAGGCAAACTGTTCCTTACCGAATCATTCAGTGAGTCTGTAGTTTGTGTGATTGCGATGGCGGTACTGTCGATTACCGGCTTGGGATGCGCTTTTGCATAAGCTATAGAGTCAGCTCTTTTCTGCGCCTCATATTTCTGCTGTGCATTGTTATTATAAACGATATAAGCTATCAGCAAAGCAGCCAATAACGAAAAGCCAATTATCTGATTACGATCCATGAAACAGGGAAAATTGCGTGCAAAGGTATTGGAAAATCGGGAGAGTGTGTGCCGAAATGACTACATTATAAACCGTATTTATTATATTTAAAGCCGCGAACCCTTCATTCCCTGTTCTCTATCTTTGCGCCCTGCACGACAAATAGTTCTGAATCACCCAAAAAACACCACGGTATGTTTCCAAAAAAGCAGAGTAAAGACCATAAGGCTGCAACTTATCCGGAAAAGGTGAGCATTTTGGCTGCCGGCATGCAGATCACCGGCGACATTGTGTCGGAGGGCGATATGCGTATTGATGGCCTGATACGGGGAAATGTATTTTGTAAGTCGAAAGTGGTGATCATCGCCTCCGGTAAAGTTATCGGCGATGTAAAAGCGGTTAATATTGATGTGCATGGAACGGTGGAAGGAAACATCGCCGCTAAGGAATTGTTGTGTCTGAAGGCAAATTGTAAGATCACAGGCAACCTGAATACCGAGAAACTGATGATCGAACCCAATGCGATCTTCAATGGACAGTGTGTGATGAAGGGCGCGCAAAAGTCGGCTTCTGTAGTAAATGAAGAAGGCGAAGTCTTATTGCAGGAGCACTAACTAGAAAAATAGATCAACTCCTCTTGCAGATTCAGATAGGGATATGCTGCCACCAGCTTCTCTACTTTTTCCCTATATGCGTGTTTAAATCTCTTGTGTGCTTCTGTATCCGGAAATCTCGGACGATGCTGTCTCGCGGTCACGATATCCCGTAGTTGAGACATAATGTTCAAAGTATCTGACTCAAAGCAGGTATTGGAAAACTGTTCCCATACAAACTGCGTGGCGAGATAGTTGGGATGCACAAAATCGACATCATAAAACCGGTAATCGCGCAGAATATCAATTACGATTTCATAAGCCGGAAAATAATAAGCCTGCGAAAATTGTTCACAAAGCGTATGTACCGCTTCTATAAGCCTGGCTTTACTTCGGTTGTTGTCCACCACCCCGTCGCGGATATGCCTCACCGGGCTGATGGTGAAAAAGAATTTTGCAGAAGGATTGATTGATAAAATAGCATTCATGCTTTCCGACAGGGCTTTGATAATCGTTTCTGTGGTCAGTAATTCTTTACGAAACCATTGTGCCGGCGCGCGATGGTTATTAGCGACAGGATAATTTTTCTCCTGCAGATAATATTGAAATGCCGATCCCAATGTGATCATGACCCAGTCCGCATTTCGGATGAAAGCTGCCGCTTCGCTTTGAGATGTATTGATCTTTTCGAATGCTTTTGCTTTCTCAATGTCCGAAAAACGGGTATGATGATCCCAGCTATTCCAGAGCTCATTGAGGTAGAAAAGATCTTTTTCTGTATACATTTCCTCCCTAACGTAGCTTTTCAGGGAAGCGGCTACGCTCAGCGGATTGAACAAGATGCCATGCGGATTGGACAGTATAGTAAACTTGTGAAGCGCCAGTCTTTCGGCCATGTGTTCGGTAAAGCAAGAGCCAATCAACAAAATCTGATCCTGGTAGGTAATGGGATTAGCAGGCTTGCGAATAGCAATATCGAGCATCAGATCCATAGCTTATACCCATCCGTTTTTTTGGTAAACTTCAAAGCCTGTCTTCATTGCCTCTTCCACTTGCCCGAGCAATGCAGGTTCATTGCTTTTTATATGGAGACAAGATTTCCCTTTCAGTGTTTTCAACAAAGCTTCCCCCAACTTTGGCTGCACCTCTTCAGTGTTGTTATATATCGGCATAAAATAAAAACCTACATATCCGCTTTGTATAATCAGCGTTACGAAAGACATTTCGTCGCGTTGCTTTCCATGAGCTACCATACTTTTTTCCCACCAGAGATCATACTTACCTTCCATATCGTAGCGGGCTTTGACATTACCCTTTTCATAAGGTTTCAGGATCTTTTTCAAATCATAAAATATTTCAAGAAGTTGATCCTGTGTGAGCTTTGCCATATTGAAGTTATAAATTGCCCTATTGACTAAATGTCGAAGCAGTATGCCGATATGGCACTATATTTATTGTGGTTTAGAAATTGTTCTATCGATTTCAAAATTACAAATCAGAACTCGCGTTCTTGTATGGGTAATCCCTTAGCACATTTTTCAAAACAACTAAAAGGACTGAAATGAATCCAAACGAATTTCGCAAATATGCCGTAAAGCATCACGGCATCAGCAGCCTTACGCTCGACAATTATACCTCTTCTCTTATCAAAAGCCCTATGGCACTTACGCCATACATTATTGAAGAGCGTCCTCTCAATGTAGCACAGATGGATGTATTCTCGCGCCTGATGATGGATCGTATCATCTTTATGGGTGAAGCCATCAATGATCAGGTGGCAAACATCGTTACCGCGCAGCTTCTGTTTCTGGAAAGCACCGACCGCAATCGCGATGTGCAGATGTACATCAACAGTCCCGGCGGAAGCGTGTATGCAGGCTTGGGGATTTACGACACTATGCAGATCATCAACCCGGAAGTTTCGACGATCTGTACCGGTATCGCAGCTTCTATGGCAGCAGTGCTGATGTGCGCAGGCACAAAGGGAAAACGTACAGCGCTGAAGCATAGCCGTGTGATGATTCACCAGCCATTGGGTGGTGCAGAAGGACAAGCCAGCGATATCGAGATCACTGCACGCGAGATTGGTAAGCTGAAGAAGGAGCTTTATGAAATCATTGCATATCACTCAGGGCAGAAATATGCAAAGGTGGAAAAAGACAGCGACCGCGATTACTGGATGACTGCACAGGAAGCAAAAGATTACGGTATGGTTGATGAAGTGCTGGAACGCAATCCGCGAAAGGTGATCGACAATAACGAAGGAAAAGAAAAATAACAGGAAGACCGGGTAAAACCGGTCTTTTCTTTTTATAGCCTGTCTTGCCTTCGTAACTTCATGCAATTCTGTTTCCCTGAATTATGAGTTTTAATGAACAGGCTTTTCTGGAGCGTTACCAAAAGCTGAACGAAGAACAAAAGCAGGCTGTAAATACTATTTATGGACCTGTAATGGTGATAGCGGGTCCCGGAACGGGAAAGACCGAGGTGCTGGCGATGCGTATTGCTAACCTGCTTCGAAGCGATGTACAGGTACAGCCACAGGAAATATTGTGCCTCACCTTCACCGATGAAGGTACCGTTGCCATGCGTCGGCGTTTGCTGGAGATTGTGGGAGAGGCCGCGCATAAAGTTCACATCTATACTTTTCACGCTTTTTGCAACAACATCATTCAATCAAACCCCGACTATTTTGGTTTTCGCGAACTGACACCTATCTCCGATCTGGAGAAAATGGATCTGGTGTACGATATCATCAAGAATCTTCCGGAAGGACATTTGCTCAGAAGGCTAAAAGGCGATCTTTTCTACGATGCAAAAAACCTCCTGTCACTTTTCGATATGATGAAATCGGAGGGCTGGACACCCGAGCGAATCTGCTCAGAGATTGACTGGTGCATTGAGAATTTTCCCAATCAGGAAAAGTATCAGTACAAACGCGCGAACGCAAAAAAGAATATCAAAGTCGGAGATCTGAAAACTGCGGACATAAAGAAAGAAACAGAACGCCTGGAAAGAACGCGCGCTGCCTGCCTGCTTTATAGCGAGTACGAAAGACGTATGCAGCAGGGGGGACGTTATGATTTCGGCGACATGATCCTTTGGGTGCTTCGTGCTTTCAGAGAACATCCTGAATTTCTGCAACGACAGCAGGAGCGTTTTCAGTTTTTACTGGCAGATGAATTTCAGGACACCAGTGGTGCTCAATATGAATTGCTCACGATGCTTTCCGATTATTGGGAAGATCCCAACCTCTTTATTGTGGGTGATGATGACCAGTCCATTTTTGAATTTCAGGGCGCAAGGCTGCACAACATCATAGACTTCTACAACCGTTATCGGAAATCTATTCAGGTAATAGTTCTCAAGCACAACTACCGGTCGTCGCAGTTTGTACTCGATGCCTCTGCTGCAACGATTCGACACAACGAACAGCGACTTATATACCAGCTCAGAGAATTACAGCTCGACAAAAATATTTTGGCTGCCAATGAACGATTCGCGAAGGAACAATTTACACCACCCGTAATTCATGCATGTTACAATCAGGCGCATGAAGACGCTTTTATTGTGGACAAGATTGTATCGTTGATGGAAAGTGGAGTACCACTGAATCAGGTGGCTGTGTTGTATGCGCAGCACAAGCAGGCTGCCAATATCATATCGCTGCTGGAAAAGAAAAGTATTCCCTATTGGGTAAAACGCCCGGTGAATGTTCTCGAACTTCCGCTCGTTACTCAGTTGCTGGACATTCTTCGTTATCTCGAAGCCGAACGAACCAACTCTTTCAGCGGCGAAGAACGATTGTTCCGGCTAATGCACGCTCCTTTTTTCGGCATCAGACCCCTCGACATTGCTACACTCAGCATTTATCTGCAATCGAAAGAAAAAAGATACAGATACTGGAGACAGTTGCTTCAGGATGCTTTGCTGCTGCAAACGATAGAACTCGCTCAGGCAACACCGCTTCATCGCCTGGGAGAGCATTTGGAAGGCTGGATTTCCGGTATGAGCACGCTCACACTACCAATGCTTTTAGAGGACATACTGCATAAGAGCGGCCTGGTGGCATGGGTGCTGAAAGGAGAAAATCCTGTGTGGGATATGCAGGTTATTCACAGCTTCTTTTCGTTTGTACAGGAAGAGTGTACCAGAAATCCGCGCATGAATGTTTCTACACTTCTGCAAATGATCGATCAGATGATGCAGGAGGGCATTCCCGTTTACGTGCAGAAGGTAGTAAGACAGGAAAACGGCGTCCGTTTTTACACTGCTTTTGCTTCAAAAGGTCATGAGTTTGAACATGTCTTTATCATTGGCGCGACCAAAAATTTCTGGGAGGGAAAATCGGGTGGCAATCGGGGTTTTGTATTGCCTGAATCACTGATCAATCTGACGACATCAGAAGCAGAGAATCAGAATAATATAGAAGTGGCGCGTAGGTTATTCTATGTCGCCCTGACCCGTGCTAAAAAGCATCTGTACATTTCTTTCGCAAAAGCCGACAATAAGGCCAAGGAACTTGAACCTTCCTGCTTTACCGACGAGATCAAAGCGCTATCGCAGTATCAGGAAGTAGGGCTTGAATCAGAGCAGATGCTCGGACACATGACCGGACTCTTCCAGCCGGCACCAAAAATGTCTTTGGAGCTTGCGCGAAAAGAACTGATCGACCGCAGACTCGAACATTTTGCGCTCAGCGTTTCGGCTATGAACCGCTATCTGAATTGCCCCGTGTCTTTCTACTACGAATACATTCTGCGTGTGCCGGAAGCCAAATCCGATGCGCTTTCCTTTGGTATCGCAATACACTATGCGCTCGAACAGGCATTTAAAAAAATGCTGGCAAATCCGGATAAGCAGTTTCCTCCCATTGATGAGGTGTTCTCATCTTTCCGCTATATCATGCGGCGCGAAGAGAGTTCTTTTACAGAACTTCAATATCAGCGCAGGCTGGAATTGGGAGAAAAAATTCTTACAGAATACTACAATTACTATCTGCAAGATTTCAACAAAGTTGTAGTCTGCGAATACAATATCTCCAATGTTTCTATTGGCAGTGTGCCTGTGAAAGGAAAGCTTGACAAGATTGAATTTGACGGAAAGGATTGTCTGGTGGTAGATTACAAAACCGGCAGTCCTGACTATGCTTCGAGAAAGGAACTTCAGGGTCCCACTGAGGAAAATCCTAATGGTGGCGATTACTGGCGGCAAATGGTTTTCTACAAATTGCTATTGGAGAATTTTCCTCCTGCACAAAGCTGGCGTATGACGGCTGGTGTCTTCGACTTTATCGAAAAAAGTGCCGATGATCGTTTTGTTCGCTATACTGTTCCCATAAGTCCCAACGACCTTACCACTGTAAAGCAGCAGATCATAGATGTTTATGGAAAGATTACGCGACATGAATTTGAGCAAGGTTGTCAGAAAGAAAATTGCCGCTGGTGCAACTTTACCCGTAACTATGAATTAGCCAAACCTTTGCCGCAAGAAGTGTTGCTGAATACTGATGTCTAGTCTCAGATTTTTTCTGCAAACTGAATCAGTAATTTGACAAGTCCGTCAATGTTTGCCAGCGAAAGTTCTCTGGCTTTGTCGAAGACATCGTGATAGTAAGGCTTGGTGCCGTTGCCATAGATAAATATGGCAGGTATGCCTTTCAGGCTAAAATGGAAGTGATCGCTATTGGCACTTTGGTCGCGTTCGTTGATCTTAGGAACGAAGCCTCCCCTTTCGTTGAGTTCCTGCAGTAAAGCAAAAGCTTTTTTCTGCTCCAGTGCATTCACAACAGTAATACCATTGGTAGCGTCACCCGTCATATCAAGATTGACCACGAATCGGATATTGTTTAGTGGAAAAACCGGATGTTCAGTATAATATTTCGAACCGATCAACCCTGCTTCTTCTCCGCTAAATGCCATGAAGGCAATGCTGTATTTCTGCGGGTTCTGCGCAAAATGTTTTGCCAGATACAACATCAGCGCTGTACCGCTTGCATTATCATGCGCCCCGGGAAAAGTTGTTGCCGCGCCCATTTTCCCGAGATGATCGAAATGTGCGGTAAATACAATAAAACTATCGGGCTGTTCTGTACCCGGAACAAATCCTAAAACATTGTTGCTTGCGAAAGAAGGAATAAACCTGTTGTGTAGTTGTGCCGCCACTTTTCTGATTCTTCTCGGCATTACCGTGTCTTCTACATAAAAGACAGTAGCAGCTATCGTATCTGTGGCTACAGTCCAGGTAAGCTTACCATGCTGCGGCACGATGAATAATCCCATTGGCAGCTCTTTGGCAAAAGATCTTACGCTGTACTTCAGATACTTTGTTAGTGTATCAATATTCTTCAGCAGGTAAGCCCTGTCGTATCGAAATTCTTTTTTGATCTCATTCCACGCTGCCGTATCCTTTATTTTCTTCAGGTCTATTTTCCGCACCTTCATTTTATCGGTGTAAAAACTGCTGCTTGCTGCATGAACGATATATTCTTCACCGGGAAACAGCGGTTTCTTTTGCAGCTTCAGATATACGGTAGTAGGAAAAGTATTTACTGGAAAGCTAAATGATTGGAAATAGCTGCTATCGCTGGTAAAAGGAAGCACTCCGAACTCTTTATACTTTCTGCGCAGGTATTTTGCTGCACGATCAACACCTTTGTTTACATAGCCACGACCATGCATCGTAGGTCCCGAAAGCGTGGATATCTGGTGTTTGATCCAGCGCTTTTCGGATTGTGCTTTAGATGGAATTGTAAATAAAACGAAAAGGAGTAAGGCTAAAAGAGCAGTTTTCATGCTATGAAAATTTAGAACTTTAGTCTTTCCATTTTCTGACTACCAGACTTGAATTGGTGCCGCCGAAACCAAATGAATTGGACAGGAACAGATCGAATTCCTGCTGCAAAGTTTCGGGCACTACATTGATCTTGGCAGAATGTTCATCAGGATTTTCGAAGTTAATGTTAGGTGCAATAAAACCATTCTGCATCATCAGCATCGAGTAAACGATTTCGCTTGCTCCCGCCATCCAACATTCATGACCGGTCATGGATTTCGTAGAACTAACGGGCACTTTACCACCGAATACTTCATAGATCGCTTCGGCTTCGCTGCCATCGCCTGCCGGTGTAGAAGTAGCATGAGCGTTGATGTATTGCACAAGTTTTGGATCAACATTCGCATCTTTCAGCGCCCTTGTGATGGATACCACTTGCCCCTCCGAGCTCGGATTGGAAATATGCTGACCGTTTGACGAGAAACCATATCCCAACACCTCTGCAAGGATCGTTGCACCTCTCGCTTGTGCGCTTTCAAGGCTTTCGAGCATTACCGTTGCCGCACCACCGCCCGGCACCAGTCCGTCTCTGTCTCTGTCGAAAGGGCGGGAGGCTTTGGTAGGTTCATCTTCTCTGATGGAGAAAGTGCCCAGCGCATCGAAGTTGGGCATAGAATAAATGTTTACTTCCTGCGCTCCGCCACAGATCACCCGCTCCTGCAGTCCCTGTTTGATGAACATATACCCCAATCCTATCGAATGCGAACCACTTGCGCAGGCTGCGCTGATAGTAAAGTTTACTCCACGCAGTTTGAAGATGGTTGCCAGGTTCATGGTAACAGTAGAATTCAAGACCTGAAAAACAGAACCAGAGCCCACCAGCATGGTATCTTTCTTTTCGCGAATCAGATCAATCGCTTCTATTACCGGCTGCGCGCAGCTATCGTTTCCGTAAATGATACCTGTTTCATTTTGTTCGAAAAATGTAGCATCCAGTCCCGCCTGATGTAAGGCTTCTATGGTAGCCATGTAGGCAAACTCTGCATGTTCCGGCATCATGATACGCGCGCGGCGATCAAGCAGCCCTTTCAGTTGCGGACGCTCCACAAAACCTGTTAAGCCCGAGCGATAACCCATCTCTTTTCGTTTCGGATCGAGTATGATACCCGACTTTCCGTCAAACAGAGATTTGGTTACCTCTTCTTTGTTCTTTCCAAGCGAAGAATAAATGCCAAGTCCGGTGATGACAACTCTGTTCATGTTTTAAACTAAAAAATCAAAAGTAGAAGTCAATTCTCTTGTTCTTAAAAGTTGCCTTTATAAAGTCTATTAAACTGCTGTTCAACTCATTTGCATTCGCTCTTAGTAAAGTATCCATAGTCGTACTTTTTAGGCTTATCTCCCTGTTTGCAGATATCAGGTATAAAGTCCTCCGTTGATGGAAATAACCTGTCCTGTAATATAAGAAGATTGTTTTGACGCCAGAAAGCCCACCAGGTCAGCTACTTCCTGTGCTTCTCCAAAACGTTGCATGGGCACCATCTTCGCCAGTTCTTTTTCATTCAGCTCTTCGGTCATGTCTGTTTTGACAAAGCCCGGCGCTACCGCATTTACCGTGATGTTTCTTTTAGCGATTTCCTGTGCCAGTGCTTTGGTGGCGCCAATCATTCCGGCTTTTGCAGCCGAGTAGTTCACTTGTCCCGGCGTGCCTTTCAAACCACTCAGCGAAACCATATTGATGATCCGGCCGTAACGGTTGAGCAGCATTGGTGTGAGCACCATTTTGGTTACGTTGTACATTCCCTGAAGGCTCGTATCCAGTACACTGTCCCATTGCTCGTCGGTCATAGACATCAGGAGCGTATCCTGCCGGATGCCTGCATTGTTCACAAGCACCTCGATGATATCTTCTTTGTGTGCTTCCATCCAGCCACCAAGCACTTTCTGTACCTCTTCCTTATCTGCCACATTAAAGTTGAGTAGCGTAGCTTCCACACCTTTTTCACGAACCAGCCTCGCAGTCTCTTCTGCTGCCTCCAGGTTTCCTTTGTAGTTGATCAAAACAGAGTAACCCATTTCCGCCAGTTTTATGCAAGTGGCGCGGCCAATGCCTCTGGAACCTCCGGTGACGAGTGCGTATTTCATTGATTGTTTTTCTTGTTTTTACTTTTTGTGGTCCCGACGCCACTACTCCTATGAAGCGGGAGTGGCGATGGCACCGTTCAACTGTATTATGTCTATCGGGCAATTAGTTCAGCAGCGTTATTCAATAGACTTTATCAATTCAGTAAGTTCTTTGTTCGTAATATTTACCTGCTCATTTAGTATGTTTCCGGGTCAACTTTTTAAGAAATTATCAATGATGTCAGTTATGTATCAACTGCCAGCTGTCAAAACCCAGCAGGTCTTTCATATTAGCACCTACCTCGGTTTCCATCAGCCAGTGTTTCACCTTGTACAATCTTTCTGATGAAGGTTTATCTTCTTTGAAGGCAGGTGAAAGCTCACTCAGATGATCGTACATCCAGCGGGTGGCCGGCGATAATCTGTCCTGATAGCCCTTCAGCGTGATCGCCTGAATGATGGCAGTTGCATGCACCGACAATACTTCGAAAGAGTTTTCAATAACACGGGCACACATCTGCGCAGCATTGCAACCCATACTTACAATATCCTGATTGTCGTTGTTGTTGCTGATGCTGTGAATGTACATCGGGTTGCTCAGGGTCTGGTTTTCCGCCACATTCGAAACTGCAGGGTACTGCATGCCCTGTATGCCGAAATTCAATCCCAGCCTTCCCATGTTGATGAATGGTGGAAGCTTTTTGTTGAGATGATGATTGAGCAGGAAGTTAAGCTGACGCTCTGCAAGCATGGAAAGCTTGGTCACAGCAATTTTCAGCTTGTCCATTTCCAATGCGATATAGTCGCCATGAAAATTGCCCCCGTGATATATGTTTTGTGTCTTTCGGTCAATGATTGGATTATCGTTTACAGAATTCAGTTCGTCTGTGATGACGCGTGCTGTATTCTCGATGGTGTCATAAACCGGTCCCAATATTTGCGGTACACAGCGCAGGGAATAATATTCCTGCACCTTGTCCTCAATCACTTCTTCGGTCACTTTTTTGTTGTACAGGTGTTCATGACGTTTGCGCAGCAATCCGCTTTTCTTCGAGATGGCGCGCATTGCCATAGCCACCATTTGCTGTCCGGGATGACGTTTTACAGAGTTCAGCTCTTCCGAGAAATGGTCGTCATAGGCTTCCATAATTTCGTTGACCATCAAAGAGAACAGGATCTGACCGGTCATCAGTTTGCGGGCATGAAGCACATTGATAGCGCCGATTCCTGTCATCGCAGAGGTGCCGTTCAGCAATCCCAGGCCTTCGCGAATGTGTATTTCCAGTGGCTTTAAGTTCAGTGTTTCGTAAACTTTCTTTGCAGCAACTACCTCGCCTTTATACCAAAAATTTCCTTCGCCAATTAAGCCCAGCGCCAAATGCGCCAGTTGCACCAGATCACCGCTGGCACCTACACCACCGTGGCTGTAGATGGCGGGGTAGGCACCTGCATTCAGCAAGGCCGTCATCAGATGGATAAGGTTGATATGAATGCCTGAAAACCCCAGCAGCATGGTGTTCAGCCTTGCCAACAGGGTTGCCCGGCATTGCTGCTCACTGAGCAAAGCGCCCATGCCGGAACTATGGGAGCGGATTAGGTTGTATTGCAGCTCAATCCTGTCGTCATCGTTGATACGATACTGTGCCATCGGACCGAAGCCAGTGTTGATACCATATATCAGTTTATCGCCTGAAAAGTTTTTCAGAAACGCAAAGCAATCACTCACATCATCGAGTGTAGCCTTGTTTATTTCCACATTTTTGTTTTGTAATACGATCTGTTCAAACGCAGCAAGGTCCAGCGTTTTACCTCCAAGTGAGATCATGTTCGTTTCAGTAGGTTTTAAGTCGACAAAAATAGCAAAAGAAAAGGGGGTAAACTATATGTGATTTGTTAGTTGAACGCTGTCAGTAGGATGGATATGAAATAAAAAAGCCCTCATGAGGAGGGCTTCGTTCGAAGGTTCAAAAACTTTAGAGAATACCCAGTGCTGTAAGAACATCAGGTAAGGTTTTCTGTTCCGGACGCAATGTGTCCACGTAACCGTACTTAGTAACCTGATTTTTCAATTCGCTATAGTAGTAAAGTCCGTTTTTCAGGGAAATCGATATCGCATGGAAGTTCATATTGGCGGGTACCAGAAAAGGTTCGCTCAATGCCCAGGTTTTTGCGGTATCGGTATACTTCTGCATATAGGTTACGGAATTAATAGTAGGGAATACCAGAAAAACGCGGGTATTGGTGTGGTCCAGATCAAATGTGTCTTTCGATACTAAAGACAAATTCACCATTTGTGTACCCGTGATATCATGCGGGTAGTCGCAGTTAAGCCAGTTAAAGTTGGTACAGGAGTCAAATTGATAATACAACTGGCTGTTATTAGTGTCAAGGAAAGCACCATTTACAAAAGTTCCGATATTTGCGGCAGCCTGCGTCCAGTTAACGATAGAATCCGAGTTTAGATTGTTTCCGTAATACAAAGCCATGGGCGCGCCCATGCCTGTATTACTTAAAGGAAAGCCAATTCCGAATTTAGTAGGAAACACTTCCACTCCAGCCCGATACGCTTTCACATAAACCTGACCTGCGCTGCGCAGCAGTCTGCCGGCAGAAACTGTGCTGGAACGATTGGCAATTACCTCACCGGGTCTATACATTTCTACCAGCTTGATGTCTATTTGTCCTGTAGTAATGATGTTGCCGTTCTTATCTTTAAACGAGTTGGGGTAGAATACGAACCGAGTGCCTCGATTGCCGAACAATATACGCTGGGTTCCTGCATTTACTTCGTGCGTTTGCGTAGCTGTCATGGTGCGAGTGCCTGCAAACATATTGCTGAGGATAAGCTTGGTAGTGGTAGTATCGGAAACGGGAGGATTACTTCCGTTGTCGCTTTCCTTGTTGCAGGAAGCAAACACAGCAATGGCTGAAACAAAAAGCACGGTAAGCGAACGAGTGTATTTTCTCATGTCTTAACTATTGTTGGATTATTGAGACGCAATTTCAAAGACATTTGTTAGCCATAAGGCTAAGGAAATGCCATGACCGTCTATCTTTTACTGCTAAAGATATTTATTGTTTGGCTTAGTTGTGTATCCTGTGGCAGCTTTTTATGGTACAAGTACATTTAAAGCGCCGGGACGAATGCTGAAATGAACTTTCTCGTTTGTCATATGAGCATCGCCATCGGTCTGCATCAGCCGTAAGCCGGCTTTTTTTACAATAATGGATTTGGCTCTGAAATGTCTGACAAACCTGCTTTTGGTAATGCTTCCATTCATAGCCCTCCATACCAGTGTACCGCCGAGCATTTTGGGGAAAGGTTTTACAACGATTACATCCAGCCATCCATCGGTCCAGCTTGCATCCGGTGCGATCTTGAAGTTGTACCCAAATTGTTGTCCGTTGGCTACAGTGATCATAAAAGCCCGCTCGGAAAAACGTTTGTCGTCTATGGTAATATCCCATAAGGGGGCTTTGTAACGCCACAAATGTTTTGCTACCAGCCAGCTATACGTCTTAAACCCGCGTGATTCACTTTTGGCAAAAGCTTCTGAAATGACCGTGTCGAATCCCACTCCGGCATTGCTGATGAATGTATGCTCATTCGCCTGACCCACATCCATTTTGATCATTTTGCCACGATTGATTACGCTGACAGCTTTCTGATCGTTGAGAGGTATTTTCAGGCTTCTTGCCATACCGTTTCCGGAACCTTTTGGAATAATGGCAAGTGCGGTCTCTGTTCCCAGTAAACCGCGAGCAATATCATTTACAGAACCATCGCCGCCCACAGCCACCACCGCATAGGCATTGTTAGCGGCAGCTTCCTTTGCAAGCTCCGTACCGTGACGTGGATATTGTGTGTGTCGGATTTCGTAAGAATATTGTTGCAGATCGAGCGTCCGGGCAATAGCCTGTTCTATCGCCTTGCGTCGATCTACACCCGAGCGCGGGTTAATGACAAAGACGAGATGTCTCATGACGTAATCTGTGCTTTCAGACTGAGATCCAGGCTTACTGCATGGTGTATGATAGCTCCTACCGAAATATAATCCACTCCCGTTTGGGCATAAGCTTCAATATTGTCCAGGCGAATGCCACCGGAGGCTTCGGTCTCAAATCGTCCGGCAATAAGGGAAATGGCTTCGGTAAGTTGCTCCGGACTGTAATTATCGAGCATGATGCGATGTACTTTCCCTACCGCCAGTACGCGCTTCACATCTTCAATGTTTCGGGTTTCTACCTCTATTTTCAAATCCAGGTTATGAGTTCGGAGATATTCATGGGTTTTTTCGATAGCCTGTTCTATGCCTCCGCAAAAATCAATATGGTTGTCTTTGAGCATGACCATATCGTACAAGCCCATACGGTGATTGACGCCCCCTCCGATACGTACTGCTTCTTTTTCAAATGCCCGAAATAAAGGCGTCGTTTTTCTGGTATCCAGCACCTTTGCATGGTATCCTTTTATCTTATCAACAAACTGCCGGGTAAGCGTGGCAATACCGCTCATGCGCTGCATACAATTGAGCGTAAGCCTTTCCGCCTGCAAAATGGTATGCACTTTGGCACTTACTTCAAAAGCGATGTCACCGTTGCGTATGGAATCTCCGTCGTTTTTATGAATGGAAAACTTGCTTTCCGGTTCCAGGTGATAAAATATTTGTTGTGCGAGTTGGACGCCCGCCAATATACCGTCTTCCTTTACTTTCAGTACTGCCTTGCCCGGTGCATCTTTATCAATGCTGGCCAGGGTAGAAACATCGCCTATGCCGATATCTTCTTGCAGGGCCGCCGCAATAAAATCCTGTGTCGTCATTCTGTGTGTTTTTTAAATCTGCAAAGGGCTTACGAAGGTAAATTTTTTACCGGGCACCTCGCCAGAGAAGACTTCCGTCACCATAGCTCAGAAAACGGAATCCATTTTTCAGGGCATAATCATAAATCCTGCGCCAATCATCGCCGATCATTGCCGCTACCAGCAAAAGTAAAGTTGATTGCGGCTGGTGAAAGTTGGTGATCAATCCGTTTGCGATCTTAAATTCATAACCTGGAGCGATAAGTATTTGTGTTTTGGTAGTCAACGATTCTTTCTTTTGGAGTAAAAGCCAGTCTACAACAGCTTGCAGTGCCTGTTTTGCGGATATATCGGCAGCGTCGCATTCATACGGATCCCATTGAGCAACTGTTATCTGGCTCCAGTCGGGAACAGAATGACGAAGAAGTTTTACACCCATCCAGTATAGACTTTCGAGTGTGCGAAGTGAAGTAGTGCCCACCGCAACCACATCGGTTTCCAACCGTGCGATCAGATGTTGCAGAAATTCTACTGAAACTTCTATCCATTCTGCATGCATATCGTGCCCCGACATCGTTTCTGCCTTTACCGGTTTGAACGTTCCTGCGCCGACATGGAGCGTCACAAAATCATGTAGGATGTTTTTTTCTTCCAGACTTGACATAAGTGACCGCGTAAAATGTAAGCCTGCTGTTGGAGCTGCCACACTTCCTTCGTGTGTGGCATATATTGTTTGGTATCGCTCCACGTCTGTTGCCTCAGCTTCGCGATGCAAATACGGCGGAAGTGGTACTTTCCCGACAATCTGAAGCACCTCTGCAAAACTGAGGTTTTCATCGCTCCAACTCAGTTCTACCGTAAAGGAACCTGCGTTGCGTTCTACAATAGCAGCGTTGAGGGTCAGGTTTGCAAATTGTCGCGTCAGTACCATACCATGTTTCCACTTGCTGGCACCACCAATCAGGCATCGCCACCAGACCTTTCCTTTTTCTGACATGGCAGTCTGAATATCGGCATATTGGTTATGGGGTTCAAGGCAAAAAATTTCGATCATCCCGCCGGATGCTTTTTGAAAATTCAGACGTGCATGGATCACTTTGGTACGATTGAATACAAGCAGTGTCTTAGATGGAAGATATTCAGCGAGACGAGTATAAACATCTTCCGATATTGTTCCGTTACGATAGATTAGCAATTTTGAAGCATCACGTTGTAACAGTGGGTAACGGGCGATGCGCTCATTAGGCAGTTCGTAAGTAAAATCTTCTATTTTCAGGTCTTTCGGATGCATTATTCAATCAACAAAGGTCGGTGTGAAAAAGGGTTTGACGTAAATGAATTTTATAAGAAAATGTTTTCGAAGGCAATCCCTATCTAAGGTCGGGTATGGTAATGCCGGTGATCTTACGGTAAAGATCAATAGCATATAGATCTGTCATTCCCGAAACAAAATCTACTACCGACTGAATATCGTAATAGAGCTTTGATGCGTCTTTTGTAATGATATATTGTTGGGGTATCAGCATCAACAGTTTTTCTGACCGAAGATTTTCAGGCTCAAGCACCGCGTTGACAAGCTCTCTAAGTAGCCCTCCGATGATGTTGAAGCCAGCTATTTCAATTTCTACAACTGAGCGATAATTGTAGATACGGGCAACTGAAAATTCATTGATTACTTTGATTAACTCCTGATCGCGTGGCGAGAGACATTTCAGAAGGTCTGTTTGCAGAGATCCTTCCAGCAACTCTTTTTCATGCTGCATAAATGCCTGTGCGAGTTTTTCTACCATTAAGCCAATCCATTTCGCACGCACAAACTGTACCTTCTGATTGTCGTCGTTGATATTGTTGAGTTTTCTTCGCACATAGTCTATGCCGTTGTATTCTTTTTCGTTCTCAAAGAAAGGAAGAAAGAGCTCCATAAATTTTTCGAGGGAGACAATGTGCAACCTATGTGCATCTTCCAGATCTATAACCCGATAGCAGATATCGTCTGCGGCCTCGGTAAGATATACAAAGGGATGCCGGGCATACACATGATGATATCCGGTTTTTTTGGGAAGCCCCAAGGTTTCTGCCAGTTGCTTGTAAGTGCCAATTTCACTGTCGAAAAAGCCCGACTTTTTGGTGGCAATAAGCCCTGATTTTTTATTGAAACCATCTTCGGAACAGCAGGGATATTTTACAATCGCAGCTAGTGTGGCATACGTAAGTTTATAGCCTCCCGCGTCATTCTCATTGAAGCTATGTGTAAGGACTCTGAAAGCGTTTGAATTTCCCTCGAAACGTTCGAAATCTTTTAGCTGATTTGGACTAAGCTGCCCATGAATTTTCTTTTTTGCCTCAGCTTCCAGCTCTGTAAAAAAGTTTCTGATAGCATCTTCACCTGAGTGCCCGAAGGGAGGATTGCCGATATCATGTGCCAGACAAGCGGCCGCTATCACCGATTGCAGTTCGTGGCGGTAAAAATCCCTGAACTCTTCAGATACGGAAGGATATTTTGCCGCTATTTGTTCGCCCACCGATTTACCCAGCGAGCGTCCAACAGAAGCTACTTCGAGACTATGGGTAAGCCTGTTATGAACAAATACAGCACCCGGCAGGGGAAAGACCTGCGTTTTGTTTTGCAATCTTCTGAAAGCAGAAGAAAAGATGATACGGTCGTAATCGCGAAGGAAGGAGGTTCGTACCGGATCGGGATTTGCGTTTTTCTTTTGAATGTCGCCGGTGCGCAGAGAGCTGTACAGCGTAGTCCAGTTCATCTTGTAAAAATGCAATAAAAAATGCACAGCGACTTATCCTGTGCATTTCTTACTAAATATTTAGCGGCATTAGTATATCTCTTCGTTTGTTTTGTAACGTCTCAACCTTTTCTCAGCACGAACCAATTTGTCGTGAACGACATTTTTTTCGTGAGGTGTCCAGACGTTGTCTTTGGAATACTTAACGATTGTCTCTTTGATGATCTCCTGTTCGTTCATAAGTTTGTGGTACTCACGTTCCGTGATCTTACCGCTTTTGTAGGCGGCCTTGATAGTGCGTTCCTGTGTCTTTTGTTTGGCTTTGAAATTCTGCGCGTGTCCGTTGAAGCTCAATACCATACCGGCCAGGAGGAGCAGTAAGTAAGACTTTTTCATACGCCAAATATTTATATCGGTTGAAAAACTTTTTCAAAACGATGTCTAAAGTTTAATCAATTCATCGGTCTTCCGATCGTAGAAATGGTAGTGTGTGATCGGTGCGTTATTATCCGTTACCACCTTGACCTTTACTTTATAAGTCCAATACCACTTCCAAACCAGAGAGTTGAAAAAACTTCCTTTGGTAAGAAAAGCAGCCATAATAGGATGTACATGTAGTGCCAGATGTCTGTGCCCCTGATTGATCAGGTATTTCAGATCTTTTTCGATCTCGTCGGCAATGAGGATTGACGGACCGATCTTTCCTGTACCCTTGCACGTAGGGCAAACTTCTGCCGTAGTGATGTTCAGTTCTGGTCTGAGCCGCTGTCTGGTGATCTGCATCAAGCCGAACTTCGAGATTGGTAGGATGGTATGCCGTGCGCGGTCGTTTTTCATATATTCCTCCATCGCTTCCAGCAGTTTCCGCTTATTGTCGGGTAGCCGCATATCGATGAAATCGATGATGATGATTCCTCCCAGATCACGCAGGCGCATCTGACGCGCAATTTCCTTTGCTGCTTCAAGATTGGTGGCCAATGCATTCTGTTCCTGGCTGGTATCGGCGCTGCGTGTACCGCTGTTTACGTCGATGACGTGGAGTGCCTCGGTATGTTCAATGATGAGATATGAGCCACTGTCGAGATTGACTGTTTTACCAAATGAAGATTTTACCTGTTTGGTGACACCGTATTGGTCGAAGATTGGCTGTCCGCCATTATGGAAAGAAACGATATCCTCCTGTTCAGGGGCAATACGCGAGATGTATTCCTTCGTTTCACCCACCAGTTTTTTATCGTTAATCACGATTTTCTGAAAGCTGTCGCTCAAAAGATCGCGAAGTATAGAAGTGGTCTTATCGCGCTCACTCAGGATGATTTGCGGTGCTTTGGCTCCTTTCAGATTTTTCTGGATAGACTCCCACATTCTGGAGAGTTCTACCATATCTGCATGAAGTTCTGCGGTATTTTTTCCTTCTGCTGCCGTTCGGACGATCACGCCAAAGTTTTTTGGCTTGATCGCTTCTACAATCCTTTGTAGTCGTTTGCGTTCGTCTGCAGAATGTATTTTTCGCGAGATGGCAACTACATCGTTAAAAGGAGTGACGACGACAAAGCGTCCGGGGAGTGATATTTCACAGCTCAGGCGTGGTCCTTTCGAAGAAATGGGTTCTTTGAGGATCTGTACCAGTACTTCGGGTTTCCCCTGCATCACCTCGGTAATTTTACCGGTTTTAATGATTTCCTCTTCGTTTTTGAATTTTCCGAAATTGTTTCCCCAGTGTGAATTGCCATCGATCGACTGGCGGGTAAATTTTACAAGCGATCGAAAATAGGGACTGAGGTCTGTATAGTGCAGAAATGCATCTTTTTCAAACCCTACATCTACGAATGCGGCATTCAGTCCGGGCATAAGCTTTTTCACCTTGCCCAGGTACAGATCGCCTACTGCAAACTGGTCTTGTCCATGCTCGTAGTGAAGTTCTACAAGTCTTTTATCTTCCAGGAGGGCTATTTCAACGCCTTCTCCTGCAGCGTTAATGATAAGTTCTTTGTTCATGCTACCGTCATTATTCCTGATCTCCCCCGGCTGGCGCCTTTCTTCAGCAAATGCAATAACAAAACCTTACACCTTAAGCTATGATCTTTAATGAGCGCTAAAGATGTAAGGAAATGTCTGCCCGGATCCTTCAGGCTGAATAGAGAATCGGAAAACAGCCAGGAAAAAATTCCTGAAACTATTTCTTCTTATGACGGTTCTTTCTCAAACGCTTTTTACGTTTGTGAGTAGCGATTTTATGTCTTTTTCTCTTTTTACCACAAGGCATAACACAAAAAATTTAATTGTTATTCAAATGATTTTATGTAATCGTCAATATCCTTACTGAATTCAGGATTATTCATTACTTGCTTCGCCTGCTGCAACAAACCGATCGCCTTTTGCTTATCACCTTTATTCTTATAGACCTCTGCCATACCCAGCAAAGCTTCTACATTTTGAGGTTCTGCTTTCAGGACCGTTTCAAACCTGGCCATTGCTTTGTCAAGCTGACCTGAAACGATTCCCTGTTGTCCAAGTATCAGGTTGGCAGGTATGTTTGCAGGGTCTTTTTCGGTCACCTCTCGCAACAACATAACTCCCTGCATTGTTTGACCTGTGCCTATGTAACACTCGGCAAGCAGTACTTTGGTTGTATCGTTGGACGGATTGATCTCCAATGCACGGTTAAAACCCTCTATCGCCATCTGTCCGTTCCAGGCTTGTTCGGATTCCGAACCTGCCCTGCGCGCAAACTCCAAAAATAATTGGGCTGCGAAGGTCAGCTTTTTTTCGGAATTATCCAACTTGCCATTTTGGAGGTGGTAGTAGGCGGCTATCGGTATCTGCCTATGCTCCTGCCATAACCGGGCGAGTGTATCAAATAGTGCAGCCATACGCGATGAATCGTGTATGGCTGTAATTTGTTTTTCAACTGACTGTATCTCTTCCTGAGCGTGCTGCGGCAGTTTTTGTCGTGCGGCTGCAAGCAGAGAGTCAAAAGAAATTGCCTTTACGGTATGTGGTGTTGACGTGGCTGCAGCGGTTTCGGCATCAGCCTTCCGCGGCGGAACCGTATTGGCGCCAAAATATAATATTGCTACCAGGGCTATTGCTACTGCAATTGTGATGTAATGTACCGGACGCACGAATAATTGATTTCGGCGGCAAAGGTAGGGAAATCACAGCCTTGGTCTATGTTTGTTATTGTTCTATCAAATCTGCTTCCTTGTGCTCTGCAAGCTGATGTTTTGATTCTTTTACTGCCTGAACAAATTCTTTTGCAGGTTTGAAAGCCGGAATAAAGTGCTCAGGAATCTCCACCGCTACGTTTTTCTTGATGTTACGACCAATTTTTGCCGCCCTTTTCTTAAGAATAAAACTTCCGAAACCGCGCACATAAACTGGTTCTCCTTCAATCAGTGAAGTTTTCACTTCTTTAAAAAACGCTTCCAGCGCCACAAGAATGTCAACTTTAGGAATTCCTGTTTTTTCAGCAATGCTGCTAACTACATCAGCTTTTCTCATAACAGATGATTTAGTGTTTTTTGAATGGTTAATACGCAAATTAGTGGATGGTGATTGGTTTTCTCCGGATAAAAGTTTGGAACAAATGTCTTTAAAAACTGTACCAGTGCAAAGTTATAACAACAATCAGACCATAACTTAATATATTATTAAATCCACCGTCTCAAATGTACATCAAAATCCTTCTATCCCATGTCTGGATTGGCTTTTACCGCCCTGGTACCAGTCAAAAAAAATTGCCAGAAATTTTAGTTGTGTGATTCTCCGTTAGTTAGCGCTGGGTCGATTTTGTGGAAATTGTGGCAAAATTTACCCAATTTATACTCAGTGCTCTATATCTGATATTAAAAAGGTATTTATAAACAGGCGTTTCATACATGATTCTGTCTGCTCTAGTGAGGAGTTGTTCCAATATCGAAGTCCTATTTTTGCACGAAATTTTTCGGTAGTGGTTCAGAAAAAAAGAAAAGCGGTAGCAATTTGGTTGTTGGTGGGTGTAGGTATGATCATCATTCAGGTTTTATTAGGAGGAATTACACGGCTTACCGAATCCGGATTGTCTATAACTGAATGGAAGCCTGTAACCGGAGCATTGCCCCCGCTTAATGAAAATGCTTGGCAAACAGAGTTTGACAAATACAAACAGATTGGACAGTTTCAATATCTCCACTCCGATTTTACGCTCGACGATTTTAAATTCATTTTCTTTTGGGAATGGTTTCATCGGCTCTGGGCCAGATTGTTAGGCATAGTATTCGCTATTGGGTTTATTTATTTTTTGGTAAAGAAATATTTCGACAGGGGAATGGTTGTTCCCTTTGTTTTTTTATTCTTGTTGGGAACTCTGCAGGGGCTTATCGGATGGATCATGGTGGCGAGCGGACTGAACGAAGAAGATCTGTATGTGAACCATATTAAGCTGGCAATGCACTTTATCGCCGCACTTGTTCTTTTGTGTTACACACTATGGTTTGCTTTGAAATTGATTGTTCCTTCAGAGCAAAGAATTAGCAACAAACGATTCAGCAATTTCACCATCATCATTATCCTCATTCTAGGCATCCAGCTGACCTACGGTGCTTTCATGGCCGGACTGAAAGCAGCGCCCTATGTACCTACCTGGCCACTACTCAACGGAATGTGGGTGCCCGATAGTTTTCCTGGTAAAAGCTGGGTAAATAATCATTTCAATGTTCAGTTTCTGCATAGGCAACTTGCTTATTTGCTGGCCACGCTGATGATCTTTTGGTTTATCTCAGCCAACAGACTTGCGCTACGTGAAAAGAAAAGTCTTTTGGCAAGAGCAAAAAATTTTCCTTTTCTACTGGTGATGCTGCAAGTGGTGCTGGGCGTTTTTACAGTGCTCCTCGCGCCGAAGATGGGAACGAGCCGCTTCGGCAGCTATGAAATAGTGGCAGAAGCCCATCAGCTGGTTGCTATGTTCCTGCTGGTTTCGCTGTTTATATGTTCGTACAGCGTACGGCGTCAGTCAGCGTAACACTGTTCTTTAAAAGTCGTCTTTACTTCAGAGTTTTATTTCCCGGCAATCCGGCAGGAATTTTTGTAGCTTAAACAAAGATTGCCTTGCAGGATGTTTCAGCGAATTAATGGATTATATCGTTTTCTGCCGGTTCAGCTCTTGTTGCTGCATTTCCGGAAGTATCAGCTCCTGCTATTGTTTTGGGTAATATTGATCACAACCATCACAGGGCACTTTGCCGATCAGTTTGGAGCATCCTCATTGTTTCTGGCACCGGAATATCTCGGTGAGATCAATCTGCTAAGCATGTTTTTGCTGGGAAGTGCTATGGCTATTTTTGTCATGGCGTGGAACATTACAACCTTTATCATTCACAGCCATAGAATTCCTTTCCTTGGTGCTACACGTCAAGCCTTTCTCAAATACTGTATCAATAATTCCATTCTGCCGCTGCTGTTTCTGATATTTTACTCCATTATCAGTATTCGCTTTCAGTATTTTAATGAACATTCTTCGCCCGTTAGAATTCTGTTGCTACAGCTTGGTTTTTATTTGGGCTTCATTGTTTTTCTGTTGTTGTCTTTTGCGTATTTCTTTCGTGTAGATCGCGATTTGTTCAAGGTTGTCATCTCAAAGATTGCTAATCCTTCTGTTGTTCGTGAAATCATTCCCTACGATTCGCTCGACGTGGAATTTGACATCATACGCGCAAGCACTTATTTATCGGAAACGTTACGTGTAGAGCGGATATCGGAGCTGGAAACGTATTCTCCTCGCTTGCTGAGCACTGTGTTAAGGCGGCATCACCGCAATGCTATTACTGCTACCATTTTTGCTTTGGCAATGTTGCTTGTCATGGGTGCTTTTATGGAAGATCCGAGATTACGGATTCCTGCGGGAAGCGGTTTCTTACTCCTTTTTTCAGTGATGATGGGCGTAGTAGGTGCTGTGAAATACCTCCTGAAAACCTGGGAACTGATGGGTTGGGTGTTAATATTTTCGGTGTTGTCATTATTGGTGCGTGTAAAAATATTTGACCTGCGCAGCATCGCTTATGGACTGGATTATCATACAGAGGAACAGAACCGTCCGATCTATGATTACGAACACTTACGACAACTTTTTACCCGCGAACGATATTTGGCGGATCAACATAAAAGCGAGCAAAGGCTGGACAAATGGAAGGCGCAGGTATCGGATTCTGTTGCCGGACAAAAGCCTCCGCTGATTGTCTTGTGTGTAAGCGGTGGCGGTTCGAGGTCTTCATACTGGACCTTCAGAACACTTCAATATCTGGATAGCTTGTCCGAGGGAAAACTTTTTACTAACACCGTTTTGCTTACAGGCGCTTCGGGCGGGATGATCGGTGCATCATACTGGAGAAGTGTACATCAGGAAGCCAGAGAAGGAAGGATCAAAAATCCCTACGCATTTCTCTATCAGGAGAATATTGGAAAGGATTTGCTCAATGCGATCATTTTCTCTTTTGCGAGTGTGGATCTGATCTCCCCTTTCAATAAAATTTCCATCGCAGGTTATGCCTATACGAAAGATCGTGGCTACGCGATGGAGCAGGAGCTGATTCGCAATACGGAAGGATTGCTGGATAAAAAGCTGAGCGACTTTCAGGCACCCGAAGCCAATGGTCAGATTCCCCAGATGATTGTAAATGCCACTATTGTAAACGATGGAAGAAGATTGCTGATATCCTCTCAGCCGGTCGGGTATTTGACACAACCCACATATTCCCTTACCGATACTTTTACTCCGCCAATAGATGCCGTGGATTTTGCTGCATTATTTACACACCAGAATCCTTACAATCTGAGACTGACAACAGCGTTGCGAATGAACGCTACATTCCCTTACATCCTTCCTGTAGTAAAGCTGCCTTCACAACCGCAAATGAACATTATGGATGCCGGCTTGCGTGATAATTTCGGAGTAGAGGTTGCAAGTCGTTTTCTGTTTGTGCATCGCCAATGGATAAAGGAGAATGTAGGTAATGTTATTTTTCTGGAAGTGCGTGATACCCGCGAGCATGAAGTGTTTCCTTCAACGGAGCAACGTTCCGTGGGTTCCATGCTTATGGACCCGCTTACCATCATTGAGCAGAAATGGGAACCCTTCCAGTCGTATGCGCACAGTTATATTCGTGAAGTGTTTCCTGAACTTATGCCTCAGGTGAAGTTTGTAACGATGACTTATATCCCGCATGAGGCCGATAAGTCTGCTGCGTTGAATTTTCACATTACGCAAAAAGAAAAAACAGATCTCTATAATGCGGTGTACCATCCGCAAAATCAGGCTGCAACAAAGTGGTTTTTGCAATTGATAGAGGATAAGAATGGAATGTAGATAAAATTCGGAGGTTCACGATGACCGCAAGAAAAGCACTCCGTTTTGCTTTTTACAATTGCTGTTTCAATACTTCCCAATCGGGCAACACCGGACGCCACTTCTTTTTTAGCAATTTGTCCAAGGTGCTTCTGTTATAATAAAAGTTGGCTTTCTGCTGCAGATAGTCAGGAAGTTGAATCAGTCTGCCATAGTGAATTAGTTCTTCCCAGCTATAGGCTCGGAATTGATGGAAAAAGGAATGGAGTATGGGACGAAGTTCTTTAAGATTCCAATAATGAAAAATTGCAGTATGCGCCGATAAAACAGAAGTTGTTTGTTGAAAGTAAAGTGAAAAAGCAAATTGCTCCACTACATGCCGCGGGTACTGGCGGTGTATTTCGTCGGTAAAAGCAAGCACTTCATCGAGTAGTGGTGCGTAACGAGTATGAAATCCCAAAACCCCTGCATTCCACATTGCTACATTATCCGGTATCGGTACCGGATTGCCCTTTACCGAAATACTCCGTGATTTGAGAAACTTTGATAATTTCTGAAACACCACATTGTCGGAATAATGCACAGGGCCTTCCATGATGTGCATGTATAATTTCTCGTGGCTTATTTCTTCAAAAAGAACTGAAGACGATTCTGCAAAGCATATATCTGTATCCAAATACAGTATTTGTCCAACATGAGCAACAGAAAAGTCGCGCAGGACTTCGATCTTCACCCGATGAACAAAGTCGATATCGCCTTTCCACCGCTTTAGAATTTCCGCGTTTACTTCTCTAAAGGACAGCTTCAGCCAGCAATCTTTGAAAGAACGAAAATATTCCGGACGATCGGTATAGATACATACCGATAGCTGCTGCAATTCTTCCCGTGTATGATGCCGGCTTAAGGTGAGCAGTGCAAATACACATTCATTCAGGATGTCTTCACTCCCGTATGCTTGCATTACGATATACGAACCGGCAGGAAAGTGCATCAGCTAATCAGGAATTTTTCAGGACAGTTATCCAAAAACTTTTCGGCTGCGATCATGTCGGTGTGGAGAAGCCGATCATTTTGCATAAAAGGTATTTGTTCGCGTAATGCGTTGTATACTTTTTCAACAATAGGCGAACTTTTATGCGGACGACGAAAATCGAGTGCCTGAGCAGCAGTTAGCAATTCTATAGCAAGTACCCGTTGTACATTCATCACTACCCTTCTCAATTTTGTTGCTGCATTAGCGCCCATGCTTACATGATCTTCCTGTCCGTTGCTGCTTACAATGCTGTCCACACTTGCCGGGGTACAAAGTTGTTTGTTCTGGCTTACAATGGCTGCTGCTGCATATTGTGCAATCATAAATCCACTGTTAACACCGGCATAAGGGGCGAGGAAAGGCGGTAAATCTCTTTGTCCGCTGATAAGAAGATAGGTACGACGTTCCGAGATGTTGGCCAGTTCCGCCATGGCAATAGCCAAAAAATCCAGGTTAAGCGCCAGCGGTTGTCCATGAAAATTTCCTCCGCTCATGATGGCATTTTCATCATGAAACACGATAGGATTGTCGGTCACCGAGTTGATCTCCGTTTCCACTACTGTAGTAATATGTCGAAGGCTGTCCTTTGTTGCGCCGTGTACCTGTGGAATGCAGCGGAAAGAGTAAGGATCCTGCACCTGTTGCTTGGGCAAGGTTTGAAGCTCGCTTCCCTGCAACACCTGTAACATGGTTTGTGCCGTTTCAATTTGTCCGGGGTGCGGACGAACCTTATGTATCGGGTGTCTGAAAGGCTCGTCTTTTGCCATAAAGGCATCTGCACTCATAGCACTGATCGCATCTGCCCAAGTGCATAACCGTTGCGATGCCAAGATGCTCCATACCGCATAGCTGCTCATAAACTGTGTTCCGTTGAGCAATGCAAGCCCTTCCTTGGCAGCCAGTGGTATTGGTTGCAGATTGTGCATTTGCAATGCCTGTTGCGCAGGCATTTTTTCACCTTTATATCTTACCCAGCCCTCGCCAAACAAAGGGAGGCTCAGGTGCGCCAGCGGAGCCAGATCGCCGGAAGCGCCAAGCGAACCGAGTTCGTATACAATCGGATGGATTTTAAGGTTGTAGAAATCAATCAGCCGCTGAATGATCTCTTTTCTTACTCCACTATAACCCTGGCTTAGCCCATGAATCTTTAATAAGAGCATCCAGCGGACGATCTCTTCAGGTACTTCATCGCCCATACCACAGGCATGACTGCGTACCAGATTGTGCTGCAGGTCGGAAAGTTCATTATCTGCAATACGTACGTTGCACAACGAACCGAAGCCGGTGTTGATACCATAATAAGTATTTCCCGTTTTCAGGATTTCGTCCAGATAGGTACGGTTGGTCTGAATGCGTTGTTGAGCTGCTTCAGCAAATTCCAGCTGGCTATTGAACCAATCGCCAATGGTGGAAAGAGATATATGATCCGGTAATTGCATATTGGATTCCATGTTGGTGCGGCAAAAGTAATGCTTGCCTTATTTCCTGAATTAAAAAGCTGAGATTTAAATAGAGGGTTTTAGGTTTGATTGAACTAATCTTTTTTGGATTGGAGCTGCTTTCAATAGGTAGTGTAAGCTGAATAATTAATAGTGAACATTAAATTAACTTTCCTTCCACGCATCGCATCCATAATATACCTATCTTTGCGCCCCGATTTCGAGCCTTTCCGTAAAGGAAGGGCTTTTTAGATAGTATCGTTTTCAGTATGCAAATAAGAAACATTGCCATTATTGCCCACGTTGACCACGGAAAAACTACGTTGGTAGACAAGATCATTCACGCCACAAAAGTTTTTCGTGATAATCAGGAAACAGGCGAACTCATCCTCGATAACAACGACCTGGAGCGTGAGCGCGGCATCACCATTTTGGCCAAAAATATCTCGGTAAACTATAAAGATGTTAAGATCAATGTGATCGATACCCCGGGCCACGCCGATTTTGGAGGAGAAGTAGAGCGAGTTTTAAAGATGGCCGATGGTGTATTGCTGTTGGTTGATGCGTTTGAAGGTCCTATGCCGCAGACACGTTTTGTACTGCAGAAAGCACTGAACCTCGGACTTCACCCTATCGTTATCATTAATAAGGTAGATAAACCTAATTGCCGTCCCGACGAAGTTCACGACTCTGTTTTCGAACTGTTCTTCCAACTTGATGCTACCGAGGAGCAACTTAATTTCCCTACACTTTACGGGTCTGCAAAACAAGGCTGGTACAACACTTCGCTTACACCAACTGAAGACATCACGCCGTTGCTGGACATGATTCTGGAAAAAGTGCCCGAGCCAAAAGTAAATGAGGGTACGTTGCAAATGCAGATCACTTCGCTCGACTATTCAACCTTTTTGGGTCGTATCGCGATCGGAAAAGTGACACGTGGGAAAATTGCGGAAGGTCAGCCGATACAGCTTTGCAAACTTGACGGCAGTTTTCAGAAAAGCCGCGTGAAAGAGCTGTACACGTTTGAGGGCATGGGTAAAAAGAGAGTAACGGAAGTGGCTGCTGGAGATATCTGTGCTGTCGTTGGTTTGGACGATTTTCAAATTGGCGAAACCATTGCCGATTTTGAAAATCCTGAACCGCTGGAAGTAATCGCTATTGATGAGCCTACCATGAACATGCAGTTCTCCATCAATAACTCTCCGTTTTTTGGAAAAGAGGGCAAGTTTGTAACGAGCCGAAACATTCGCGATCGTCTTTATAAAGAGTTGGAGAAGAACCTGGCACTTCGTGTTCAGGATACGGACGATGCGGACAAGTTTTTGGTGTATGGACGGGGCATTTTGCACCTTTCAGTATTGGTGGAAACCATGCGTCGTGAAGGTTACGAGCTGACTGTAGGACAACCGCAGGTGATTGTAAAAGAAATAAATGGTCAGAAATCCGAACCATATGAAACGCTGGTTGTAGATGTGCCCAGCGAGTTTTCAGGAAAGGTAATTGATCTGGTTACTCAACGAAAAGGTGAAATGCTCATTATGGAGAGCAAGGGTGAAATGCAACACCTTGAGTTTGAAATACCTTCCCGTGGGTTGATCGGTTTGCGCTCACAAATGCTTACAGCAACGCAGGGAGAGGCAGTAATGGCGCACCGCTTTAGTGAATATAAACCATGGAAGGGAACTATTCCGGGCAGAAGTAACGGTGTGCTGGTGAGCAAATTTACAGGCAGCACTACTGCGTACTCGATTGACAAGCTTCAGGATCGCGGACGATTTTTCGTTGATCCCGGAGAGGAAGTATATGCGGGACAGATCCTTGCAGAGCATATCAAACCGGGCGACCTGAATGTGAATGCAATAGAAGGCAAGAAGTTGACAAACATGCGCGCCAGCGGCTCTGATGGTACAGTACAAATCACGCCAAAAATCCAGATGACACTTGAAGAGTGTATGGAGTATATTCAGCAGGATGAGTGTATAGAGGTGACGCCTAAAAGCATCCGTCTGCGAAAGATTATGCTTGATGAAAACGACCGGGCGAAGTATGCGAAGATGCTGAAAATGGAAGCTTAAATTCTCGAAGATTAATATGTTGACCGCTGTAATGAAAATTGCAGCGGTTTTTTTTTGACCAGATGTGACAGCCAGCGTTCAATCCTCCTTTTGGTCATTAAAGGCTGGAAAGAATTGCGCAATGTTTTTGAAATAGAAGGACGTTAGATTATTTGCAGAAAACAGCTGTAAGGCACTAAGTTTCAAAAAAATGAATCTTTGAACCACTGAATTTTTCTCCGGATATTGTGTTTGGACTGAAATTGCCTATATTTATAGCCCAACTGCATGAACGCAGTTGGTGTCTTTATTATAATTAGATCTTTCTCCATAAAGCGAAATATATTATGAAGAATATGTTTACCCTGAAAAGATTCTTTTTGTGGTGTTTTCTGGTAGTAGCAGGGATGGGTGCATCAAACCCGGTTAGTGGACAGGCTATCAACTGGGCTACATTTGGTTTTCCACCCGCGCCGGCACCTCCGGCCACTTTTGAAAATGTGCCTGCGAACTCCGTCATCGGATTTCTTCCCGCTTTTTATAATGATAACATTATACAGCAATATCCACGTAATACTGACTCGTTTTCTTTTGTAAATACTGGTACCGGTAAACCTGCCATGATTAAGGTATGGTGGAATTTTCCCAACCCGGTAAATGAAATCCGGAAGATTGTATTTTATAAGAATCAGCGCCGGATGACCAGTTGCTATATCGTACGATACGATGCACAAAATAACGTGTACGACACGCTTGGATATTATTACAATCCTTATACCGATGTGGCGGACTCCTTTTTTATTCGTATTCCCATCAATGACGCCCCTTTTATAGACACGATATACTTCGCAGATATTCTAGGTCCTGAGGGTAACCCAGATTTCAGAGAAATTCAACTTTGGGCTCATCCTCCCGTAGCAGCCTGCCTGGCCGGTCCAGATATCATAGGTGGTGTTGAACAAGAGCCATATAGCGCAGGTCCTGGTTTTGGTCCCAATACTATTAATATATGTCCCGGTTATTCTGCCTACATGGGCGGCGTATCACAGGCAGACAGCAATATGCACTATTATCAATGGCAGATCAATAATGGTACCGGTTGGGTGAATATTCCAGGAGCTACCAATATTGGTTATGTGTATGACGGGGTGATTAGCGCCACTTTCAGATTGATGGATTCTTGTGCCGGATCTGCAGCTGCTGTTCCGAGCACCAATACTTTGCAGGTAAATGTTTCGCCCAACTATCTACCGCTTACGACGGCAGGTTATGTAATGACTTTTGAACCGCTCTGGCAGCAAAGCCCTTGTTTGCCCGCACATTTTGCTCCGACAGGAGGTAGCGGTGATATGCCGGGAGCCAACTGGTCGAGCAACGACCCTTATGGATTTTATTCCTGGAGAGTCGACTCTATAACCAACTATGTAAGAGAAACAACCTATTCAGCTACGCCGCCGACGCCAGTTCTTACGTGGAAACCATCCAGTTGGGCGAATACTAGTAACAAAAACCCGAACCCCACCTCCTCTATTCCTTACGGAGTAAACTTCGGAACAAATAACCGCTACGCCCGTGCACATACCACCCACGGTGGCTTTGATACAGTGCGGTCGGCAAATCTCGATCTATATCTGGATTTAAGTTCTTCCACTGTTGCAGGCGACAAGGCGCTTACATTCTACTACCTTAATTCCGGGCCGATCAATTTCGATACTTTGAAGGTCTGGATGAGTACAAATGCCGGTCAATCCTGGACGCATCTGGGGACTTATGACACGGCCATTGCATGGAAGAAACGCTTTTTGCCCATTCCTTCAAACTCTCCACAAACCATTATCCGCTTTCAGGCATCAAAACCGAAAGCTGGTGTTACCGGTAGTGATATTGGCTTAGATAGTGTGTTTGTTGCGGCACCGTGCACCGGCACACCTGTAGCAGGCAGCATTAAGTCTAATCTTGGTTTTGCCAAAACCGTAAGTGTATGTCCGGGGACTTCGCTGGAACTTACAACATTAGGATCCACTATAGCCGGAAATCTGGTATTCGAATGGCAACATTCTTTTGACCTTGGTAACACTTATACTCCCGTAAATGGAGGATTTAATTCAAATAGTCTGTTTTTCCAGACACCTCCCATTTACGATACTGTTATGTACCGGCTGGCACTTAAATGTGGACCGTCAGGTACAGTAGTTTATTCTGATGCGCTTAGGGTAAACTTAAGCAGTCCTGGACCTACTTATGCATCTATACCCTATCGTCAGAATTTTGAGTCATGGGGTAATGGTTGCTCAACCGGCGATATTATTCTGTCTCAGGGCAATGCCCGCCACTGGACTAATAGTCCGGGCGTGGGTTCTAATTCCTGGAGACGCAGCTTGCCCGATCCAACTACAGCTATCTGGCCACTATTTAATAATATAGGTTGGAGTAATATCCCATATCTTACTCAAAACCCGGTGCCTAAAGGCGGAGGACAGTATGCTGCGAGATTCCACTCAAACGGTACTTATACCAATCACAGAGGTAATCTTGATTTGCTGTTCAACGGAAGTGCAATACCAGGCGATAAGGAGTTGCGTTTCTTTTATGTGAACCCGGGAGGAAACGACTCCATGCAGGTTTACTATTCTGTCGATTCAGGAAGAAACTTTACAAGACTGGCCTCATACAAGACAGCTAATACATGGTCACAACATACATTACAGATTCCGTGCTCCTCTCCGAAATGCGTTATTCGTTTTGAAGGCTCGGGTGAGTTAAGTAATCAGTCAGATATTGGACTTGACAGTGTAACACTGTATCCGCCATGTACCGGCTCGCCCAGTGCGGGTATTCTGACTACCACCGACACACTTCCGTGTCCGCTGGAGAATTTCACGCTGTCTTTGGAGAACTTCTCGGTTACCGGTGGTCTTACCTTCACATGGTATTCACGACCAGCAAGTAGTCCGTTCTGGCAGTTAGCCCAACAGGACACAACCAAGACATATTTCGAAACCAGTATCACTGTTCCTACATGGTATAAAGTGGTAGTTCGGTGTAGATACTCCGGACAGGTGGATAGTGTAGAACGACTGATTAATGTAGCCGCATTCTACTATTGCTATTGTACTTCAGCTGCGACAAATCCGAGT
>Ga0182793_1000377_pt1 | contig 36621 bp, 28 predicted proteins | sample Passage237A_FD_130498 | JGI IMG/M metagenome (GOLD analysis project Ga0182793, IMG submission 130498) | Cellulose adapted compost microbial communities from Newby Island Compost Facility, Milpitas, CA, USA - Passage2 37A (version 2) (version 2) ... | reverse complement strand
GGAATGCCGGCTTGGTCCGCCAGTTTCTGCAGCCCGGTAACCAGTTGTTCTGTGCGTGCGCACAGTTGCTCATAGGTGCCGGGTGCCTCCAGCAGTTCCAGAGTTTTTAATCCCGCCGCCATTGCCACCGGATTGCCCGACAGTGTGCCAGCCTGATACACAGGGCCGGAGGGTGCAATCATCTGCATCACATCTCTGCGGCCGCCAAAGGCGCCCACGGGCATGCCGCCGCCTATCACCTTGCCGAGCGTAATCAGATCTGCCCGCACACCGTAGTGAGCTTGCGCGCCCTTGTGCGCGACACGAAAGCCGGTCATCACTTCATCGAAAATCAACAGGCTGCCGTGCTGGCTGCACACCTCGCGCAGGCTTTCCAAAAAGCCCGGCACCGGCGGCACACAATTCATATTGCCCACCACCGGCTCAACAATAATGCACGCGATCTGATCGCCCATGCGCGCAAAACACTCGCGCACCTGCTCGGCGTTGTTGTAATCCAGTGTGAGCGTGTGTTCCGCCAGCACAGCGGGCACGCCCGGCGAACTGGGTACCCCCAAGGTCAAAGCGCCGGAGCCCGCTTTAATCAACAGCGAATCCGAATGGCCGTGATAACAGCCTTCAAACTTCACAATCTTGTCGCGTCCGGTAAAGGCGCGCGCCAGACGTATGGCGCTCATGGTGGCCTCGGTGCCGGAACTGACAAAGCGCACCATGTCCATGCCGGGGATCAGTGCGCAGAGTTTTTCCGCCAGTGTGGTTTCCCTTTCGGTGGGCGCGCCAAAACTCAAGCCGTGCCGCGCCGCCGCAATCACCGCCTCGATCACCTCAGGATGCGCATGTCCCAACACCATAGGCCCCCAGCTTTGCACATAATCTATGTACTGCTTGCCATCCGCATCCCACACATAAGCTCCCAGCGCCTTCTCAAAAAATACCGGAGTTCCGCCCACGGCCTTGAAGGCGCGCACCGGTGAGTTCACTCCGCCGGGGATGCTTTTCTGGGCTTGCTGAAACAGACTTTCTGAACGGCTCATAAAAATCCTTAAAACGTTATGGCGAAGTGATGGGGTTGGTGTGCAGTGTTACAGTACCGAGGCAATGGCTCGCGCGACATATTCCATGCGCGCTTCGGTCAGCCCTGAGACACTGATGCGGCTGTTGTCGGTCATGTAAATGCTGAATTCCCTGCGCAGCAACTGTACTTGCTCCTTGTCCAGACCGAGGAAGGAGAACATGCCGCGTTCGCGTGCAATAAAACTGAAATCTCTCAGGTTCTGTTGCTGATTGAGATTGGTCACCAGCTGGGTGCGCAAATTGGTGATGCGCTCGCGCATCTGGGTCAACTCATTGCGCCACAGGGCTGTCAGTTCATCGCTGTGCAGGATGACGTCGATAATGGAGCTGCCGTGAGCCGGCGGCATGGAATAGAGGGAGCGGGTCACGCTCAATAGTTGGCTCATACCCGCATCTGCCTGGGTTCTGTCGGCAAATACCTGTGAGAGAGCACCGGCGCGTTCGCGATAGAGACCGAAGTTTTTGGAGAAGGAAGTGGCAATGATCACTTCCGGTAAAGAAGCGGCCAGCAGGCGCGGGCCATAGCTGTCTTCTTCCAGTCCTTCACCAAAGCCCTGATAGGCCATATCGATAAAGGGGACAAAACCCCGCTCCAGCGCCAGATCGGCAATCTGACCCCACTGTTCGCGGCTGAGGTCGGCGCCGCTGGGGTTGTGACAGCAGGCGTGCAGCAGCACCAGATCCTCGGCGGGAATTTCCCGCAGACAGGCAAGCATGGCTTCAAAGTCAATGCTGTGAGTGGCGTAGTTGTAGTAGGGATACTCGCGCAGTTTCAGGCCGGCGCTGCTGAGCAGGGGGATGTGGTTGGCCCAGGTGGGTGTGCTGACCCAGATGGTGGCGCCGGGCCTGGCGCGCTGGAGCAGTTCCGCCGCCACCCGCAGGGCACCGCAGCCGCCGGGAGTCTGGATGGTGCGCACACGACCTTCTTCCACAACCGGATTCTGCTGGCCGAAGACCAGACGGGTTACGGCTTCGTTGGCGCCGGGAACGCCCGCCGGGTGGGTATAGGCCTTGGTAGTCTCCTGTTCCATCAGCAGACGCTCCGCCTGGCGGACGGCAGCCATGATGGGGGTTAATCCAGCGTCGTCCTTGTAAACGCCCACACCCAGATCCACTTTGGCGGGGTTGGTATCCTGTTGGTAGGCAGCGCTCAGACCGAGGATGGGGTCTGCGGGCAGAAGGGGGAGGGTGGCGAACATAACAACTCCGGCAGTATCAATCGGCGCCAGCTTGGCGGCAAAGCTCGCGATTATACCCTTTGTAGCCTCGAGTCCCAAAAAACCCGTCAATCTGCCTCTGCGAATAATGTCTGGGTCGCGTTATACTCCCCGCCCTTTGTTGACTGTATCTGAAAATCCTTCCCCCGCCCGGGGCAACTGCCGCAAGGTGATTATTTATGTCGCGATTCTGGAGTCAGATAGTGCGGGAGCTGGAGCCCTATGTGCCCGGCGAGCAGCCGCAGATTGACGGTCTGATCAAGCTCAATACCAACGAGAGCCCCTATGGGCCCACCCCGCGTATCCAGTCGCTGATGACTCCTGAACGGCTGGAACGGCTGCGGCTCTACCCCGACCCCAATTCCTTCAAGCTCAAGGAGGCAATTGCCGGCTACTACGGCGTCGGGCGCGAGCAGGTGTTTGTGGGCAATGGTTCTGACGAGGTGCTGGGGCTGGCGTTTATGGCTTTCTTTCAGCAGCGCCGTCCGTTGCTGTTTCCCGATATCACCTACAGTTTCTATCCGGTTTACTGCCAGTTGTTTGGTATTCGCTTTCAGACACAGCCGCTGCGGGATGACTTCACTATTAACTTTGCCGATTACCCGGCGGAAAACGGCGGCATTATCTTCCCCAATCCCAACGCGCCCACGGGCATAGGTCTGCCGCTGGCGGAGATAGAGGCGCTGTTGCAGCGCAACCGGGATTCGGTGGTAGTGGTGGATGAGGCCTATGTGGACTTCGGCGGGCAAACAGCCATTGCCCTGGTGGATAAGTACCCCAATCTGCTGGTGGTCCAGACCCTGTCAAAGTCCCGCGCTCTGGCGGGCATGCGTGTGGGCTTTGCGGTGGGCAGCAAGGAATTGATCGAGGGGCTGGATCGGGTGAAAAACTCCTTCAATTCCTATCCTCTGGATGCCCTGGCGGAGGCAGCAGCCGTGGCTGCTTTCGAGGATGAAGACTATTTCCGCCTCTGCCGTGATCAGGTGATCGCCACCCGTGAATGGACGCGTCGCGAGCTGGAGTCGCTCGGCTTTCGCGTGCTGCCTTCGCAGGCCAACTTTGTCTTTGCCGCTCCGCCGGTGGAGGCAGCCGGGCTGATGGCGCAGCTGCGCGCCAACAAGATACTGGTGCGGCATTTCGCCAAGCCGCGCATTGCGGATTTCCTGCGTATCAGTGTCGGTACCCAGGCGCAGATGGAGCGGCTGGTTGAGGTGCTGAAAACCCTCCTCTAGGCCTCTTCTTCATCGCCGCTGACACGGGCCTGGATCAGAAAGTATTTGTCCATGCCCGTGAGCTGCAGCATGTCCCGTATCTGCTTGTTGCAATGACACAGCTTGATATCGGTGCGCTGGGCTTTCTTGAGCTCGCGAAACAACAACAGCATCCCCAGCCCGCTCAGGCTGATATTGGCAGTCTGGATGAGGTTGAATTCAAATTGACCCACGTTGTTCTTTGTCATCGCCCGCATCAGTCGCCGCCACTCCTTGCGCATCTCCAGATCCATATTGCCATTCACGTTGATACGCAGGCAGTGGCCGTGGCGTATCGGCATCCATTCGATATGGGTGCTGCGTGTAGTCATTGCTCCGGATAGTCTGTTCATGAGTCCCGGCCTCCCTGGCGTCGGTTTGATCGGCACAAGCCGGCGCATCTCATGAGTCGGTTTGCGCACCCGGCTGGGCCCTTCCACAAGGTCCTCCCAGCTGCTGGTACCCGACTGAGTAGATAGAATTTCACTGATTTCACGTTCAGGTAACCGACCCGAATCGCGAGTGCCTTCCTGTCTGACCAACTGCTCCTCAGCAAAAAAAGGAACGCCTTTGCGCATATTCGTCCCCGCTTACCAGGAATTCCCCCTCAGGGGTTTATAGGTTGCGTCAGGCTCGACGCTGCACGTTTTTTATACAAATTCCCCTTGAGTATAGTGAAGATCTGGCGGATTGGCGCATTAATCCTTTTATCTGGACCCCGAATGGGGTAAGGTTAGACAGCAGGCAGGTGTCTATTAATCAATCACTTACGCAGATATCTTCAAGCACTTATTCCAATGTTGTCCGCCTTGGCTCTTGGAGTGAAAAAAATAATCTAAGTCGCTGGTTGAGTGGGCTGGCATCAAAATCCTCGTTTGTGGTTGAGTCTTTTGTTACTTTAGGTCGCCTTTGCAAGGCGAGTCCGTACCACGACCTCTGGCTGTTCGCCGTGGGAATCTATGCCAAACAAGAATACGGCTGTTGATCTGATCAAAAAGTTTCAGCAGCTCTTTACAGACTTGAATCACAAGCAAATAGCCGAACGACTGGTCAGGCTGGCTATTGCCCAACCGGCCGTGAGCCGCAGTCTGTTGATTCTCGAGCGCGACGGCCACCTCTATGTTGAGGCGGTCGCCGCCCAGCGCTTGCCTGAGCCTATGGTCACCGCCCTGGCGACTTCGATGGCGAGGCTCAATAACCTTCCCAAGACACTTATCCAGCAGGTTTTTCAAAGCGGCGAATCCCAGGGGCTGGGCCAGGGTCAATTGCATGCATTACCCCCCGGTTCCTTTCAGCAGGGGGCTCAGGTTGCCTATCTGGTACCCATTCTCGAGCGCGGCAAAGCCATCGCCGTTTACTACCTGGAATCCGAGGCAGATCTGCCCTCGCTGGAAGCTGCCGTTCACTCGCTGGACACTCTCTGGACCTTCAGCTCCATGCTGGTGCGCCAGATGATCGAGATGTGGCGTCACGAAGAGCAGGCAGAGCGCTTCCGTCTGGCGGAGCAGGCTCTCTGGGCCAGCGAAACCTATCTCAACGCCATTCTGCGTTATTCCCCCACGCTTATATCGGTAAAGGACCTCGATGGAAATGTGGTACTGGCCAGTGAGCATTTTCAGCAGCTGAGCCATGTCGATGAATCAGGTTTTGTAGGCAAGAACGTCTTTGATGTTTATCCGCAGGATGTGGCGCAAATCATGTGGGAGATTGACCACGCCACTCAGCATCAACAGCAGGCGTATGAAACCGAGCTGGATCTGCTGCACAAGGACGGAAGTCTGCATACCTATCTGATAGTTAAATTTCCGCTGAGGAACAAAGAGAACAACGTGTTTGGTGTATGTACTATCGGCACGGATATTTCTGAACGCAAACAGGCGGAAGATGCACTGCGCGAGCAGCAGTCGCGCCTGAACTATATGGCGTTTCATGATGCATTGACCTCCCTGCCGAACCGTTCCCTGTTTTACGATCGTATTTTTCATGGTCTGGCGCGCGCCAAGCGTAGCAACAGCAAGCTGGCGCTGATGCTGCTGGATATAGACCGCTTCAAGATTATCAACGACAGCCTCGGGCACGATTCGGGCGACCTGCTGCTGAAAGCCATTGCCACCCGCCTTAACGAAGGTGTGCGCGATATGGATACAGTGGCGCGTCTTGGCGGCGACGAATTTGTTGTGGTGCTCGAAGGTGTTCACGACGTTGAAGATGTGGTGTTTGTCGCTAACAAGCTGCTCGCGACTCTGGCGCGTCCGCTGGAAATCAGCGGCCACGAAATCAGCGCAACCGTGAGTATCGGCGTGAGTATTTTCCCCGATGACGGTTCCAATGCGGACGAACTGCTCAAGAACGCCGACATCGCCATGTACAAGGCGAAGGAAGCGGGCAAGAACAACTGTCAGTTTTATGCCAAGGGCATGAGCGCAACTGCAGTCAACTATCTGCTGCTGGAAAATGATTTACGCCGTGCGCTCGACCAGAAGCAACTGATTCTTCACTATCAGCCGCAAGTGGATTTACGCACTGGCGAGCTCATGGGCATTGAAGCACTGGTGCGCTGGCAGCATCCGGAGCGCGGCCTGGTATCGCCGCTGCACTTTATTCCGCTGGCGGAAGAGACGGGCCTGATTGTACCTATCGGTGAGTGGGTGCTGCGCGAAGCCTGTCGTCAGCAAAAGGCCTGGCTGGATGCGGGTTTGCGCGTGGGCAAGATGGCTGTCAACCTGTCGCCGCGCCAGTTCCGCCAGAAAAATTTTCCGGGCAAGGTGGAAGCGATTTTGCGCGAGATGGAGTTGCCAGCGGAATATCTCGAACTGGAAATTACCGAAAGCTGTGCCATGGAACACGCTGGCGAAACGATTAATCAGTTGAACCAGCTCAACAACATGGGGCTTTCTCTGGCCATCGACGACTTCGGCACCGGCTATTCCTCTCTGGCCTATCTGCAGCGTTTCCCCATTCAGAAGCTCAAGATCGACAGCAGTTTTATTCTGGATATTCATGACGACCTCAACGATGCCGCCATCGCCAGGACCATCATAGGTCTGGCGCACGGCATGCAGTTGAAGGTGCTGGCGGAAGGTGTTGAAAAAGAGTGTCAGGCCGAGTGGCTGCGTCAGCAGGGTTGCGATCAGGCGCAAGGCTATCTCTATGCCAAGCCCCTGAGCGCAAAACAGTTTGAAGGTCACTTCCATCAGGGGCGCTTCTATTTTGAGGGCAATGTAGTTCGCCTCGACAAGATGGGCACCTGACAAACGAAGTGCCTAGCCCCGGCCGCGTGTGCGAGTGCTGTTGCTGCGGGCGTTTTCTTCCACAAAGGCGATGATAATGTCGGCAATGCTCTTGCCGGTTGTTGTCTCTATGCCTTCCAGACCCGGCGACGAATTGACTTCCATGACCAGCGGGCCACGCGCTGAACGCAGCAAATCCACACCAGCCACTTTCAGCCCCATGGTCTGCGCTGCCTTGATGGCGGTGCGTCTTTCGGTAGGGGTGAGTTTGGCTACCTTGGCGGTGCCGCCGCGATGCAGGTTGGAGCGAAACTCTCCTTCCTGAGCGGTGCGCTCCATGGCTGCTACCACCTTGTCGCCGACAACCAGACAGCGTATATCGCTGCCGCCCGCTTCCTTGATAAATTCCTGCACCAGAAATTCGGCGCGCAGTTCGCGAAATGCCTCTATCACACTCTCTGCAGCCTTCGGCGTTTCGGCCAGCACTATGCCGCGACCTTGGGTGCCTTCACAGAGTTTGAGCACCAGTGGCGTACCGCCTACCAGCTTGATCAGTTCCTTGGTGTCGTGCACGTTGTAGGCAAAGCTGGTTTTGGGGAGTCCCAGACCTTTGCGCGAGAGCAGTTGCAGGGCGCGCAACTTGTCGCGCGAGCGGCCGAGGGCGATGGATTCAGTGAGGCAGTAGACACCCATCATTTCAAACTGGCGAATCACCGCCAGTCCATAGTGGGTTACCGAGGCACCTATGCGGGGAATGACCGCGTCGAAGCCCTCCAGCTTCTGCCCCATGTACCAGATGGCAGGACTGGCGGAGGTGATGTCCATATAGCATTTGAGAATGTCGATAACGTGCATCTCGTGACCGCGCGCTGTTCCTGCTTCCACCAGACGACGGGTGGAGTAAAGACGACGGTTGCGCGACAGAATAGCGATTTTCATAAGGTACCTGGAAAAGGATCAGACAAGCCGATATCAAATCGGTGGTTGGTATTTGTCGCCGCCCAGCAGAAAGGATTTGCTGCTGTCGACGAGAAAGCGGTGTTTCAGGGCGTTGCGTCCAAGGAGCATCCGAAAGCGCATGTTTTCCCTGTCGGTGAGAGTCACTTCAGTAGTAAAGCACTGACCATCAAGGCAGAATCTGGTCTCTATTACATAGCGCAATTCCGAGTGGCCGCCCGAATCGCGCACCATGCGCCTATCCTTCACCCGCGCTTCGCACACGGATTCCAGATCCTGGCGGCGTTGGTAGGGGTGTATGCCAAAGCGCACCCAGGCGCAGCCATCCCGTTCAAAGGGTTCGACGTAGAAGGCGTGCAGGGCGCTGGTGCGCGCTCCTGTATCCACTTTGGCCTTGATCCTGACCGGGACCAGATCGGGCAGACCAACCCATTCGCGCCAGCCGATCAGCTTTTGTATGGCGCTGTTTGGTGTCTGAATATCCGGGTTGTTGGTGGATGCTGGCATGGACTCTCCTCGGGTAGTTGGCATCATAGCCGGTCTCTTCCCTTGGCGGGCGGTTTTTACTCCGGGCGAGGGTTCAGGGTAAAACTAAAAATATTATTTCTGATGACAAATTTTTTTTGCTTTGTGCCTTGGGCTGGCTATGATAAATAGCGCGCGGACAAGCAGCCCCAGGACGGACCAGATGCCATTTGGGGCGGCTTACTACCCGGTTCATTGTGTCAATTCTGGAGTGGTCTTATGACTGTCGATGTAGAGCATTCTCAAACTGATGCGGATCTGCTGGCTGATGCGAGTTTGGATATAGACGAAGATGAGCCCACCAAGCTGACTGGTCGCGAAGCCAGCCAGCACATGCTTGAAATGCGGCGCAAAATCGAAGATCGACTGGAACGCCGTCGTTTGAAGGAACAGCTGGGCTTTGACGATCTGTCAGACCTGGATTTTTAAGCAAACCTTTTTCAGAGAGCCGGTTTCTTTCAGCTGTGACGAAAACGGCTCTTTTTTCTGCAATGACTCTTCATTGTTCTCCCTTCTTTTCCTTTCGGTTTTAATTTTCCTTTGCCAGTTTGCCGCTGATGTGTTGTATCAGGGGGCGCAGTTCTTCTTCCTTGTCAGCGCGGCAGGCGAGATAGAGGCTGAGCTCCGGGAAACTATCCGCCAGCTCCAGCAACTGTGAGGCCCGGTGATTTTTCAGTTCGCTCAACGCCAGTTCCTGCGGCAGCCAGAGTCCTCCGCCGCCTGATTGCCAGAGCTGCCGGGCCAGTATGCCGTCCTGACAAGTCAGCGACTGTCGCTGTTGCCAGTTCTGTGGCGCCGGTGTGGGTTGACCCCAGTCCAGCTGTATCCAGCGATCCGCGACAACCGAGGACACGGCAAAGACCAGCTGGATGTTGCCCAGCGGCAGCAGCCTGAGCTGCTCATGGGGGGAGCTGGTGGTGATAAGGGCTGCATCCAGTCGCCCCTGTTCCACGGCTATTTGCAGTCGTGTGTTGGTGTCCCCGAGCAAGCTACCGGGAAACAGAATGTTTGACTGGGTATCCACCAGCCAGTCGGCAAGCAGCAAATTCAGGCAGGTGCTGTAACCCAGTTTGAGCGGGGCGGGACGTGGATATACCTGATTGAGGTCCGCCTGGGCCAGAGTCCAGGCATCCAGCAGGTGGCGAGCGTGGGGCAAAAGTTTTTCGCCGGCGGGCGTCATCTGAATATTGCCGCGGATACGCTCCAGCAGACTGACGCCGAGCATCTGCTCCAGCTGGCGAATGCGGGCGCTGACGGCGGCGGGTGTGATACACAGCTGTTCTGCCGCCTTGCCAAAGTGGCGTACACGGGTAACGGTGATAAAAGTGCGCAGTAATTCGATATCCACGTGAGTGTCCGGCTTAGGCTGGGTTTGGCGAATCTACACATCTGTATGGGGCCGGGCAAGCCTGTCGGTTGCTGATACAGCCAGGGCTGTCTAAGCTTCAGACACATACGGCGCTCCCGGAGCATTCCCTTCATGACCAGTCCTTCCCTGACGACGCGCTTTCGCCTGGAGTTTTTGCTGGTATTTCTGGTGGCACTGACGCTGATAGCGGTCAGTGCGGAAAAGTACATTCTCAAACGCGTTTTCGTCATCGATAGCAACAGCGGTTACGCCGTTCATCTCTACAACGACATCACTGCCGGCGGCAACAGCACCGCCGAGCTGATAGATCCGGTCAACTTCGAGTGGCGTTGTGAACTGCGCGGTCAATATGCCTATCCCTTTTGCGGCTTTGAAGTGCTGCTGGACCCGGAACGCTATCAAGGCGTGGACCTGAGCCGATTCGATACCATCAGATTATCGCTGGACTACACAGGCGCCAGCGAGACGGTGCGTGTCTATCTGCGCAATTTTGATCCCGCCTACAGCCGTCGAGGTGAGGACCCCAGCACCAAATACAATCAGATCGAATTCAATACCAGTCTGTTGAAGGACAGCGCCAGCTTTTCACTGCGGGATTTTTTTGTGGCCAACTGGTGGCTGCTGGAATACCGCATTCCGCCGCAATTGGGGCATCCGCAGTTTGACAATGTGGTGGTGGTCGAGGTGCAAACCGGAACCAGTGTTGGGGGTGGTAGCAATCTGGGCGAGCATCATTTTCGTCTGCACAGGATTGAGTTCGAAGGTCGCTATCTGTCCACCGAAGAGTGGTATCTCTGCATCATGGCAGTCTGGTTGGTGTTGATTCTGACCTTTCTCGGTTATCGCATAGTCAAGTTGAGCGATGAAGTGCGTCAGCAGAAAAGGCGCGAACAGGAACTGCTGGAGATCAATGCGCTGCTGGATATGCGTAGCAAACAGCTGGAGGAAAAATCCCGCACGGATTTTCTGACTGGCGCCTTCAATCGTCAGGGCATAGAGGAAGCCATCAAGCTCGGATTGTGGGAGTGGCGTAGTCACTCCAAGCCGCTATCCATCGTGATGATGGATATAGATCACTTCAAAAGCATCAATGACAATCACGGCCACGCGGTGGGTGATCAGGTATTGGCGCAGGTGACGACACTGGTGCAGGCCTATATTCGCAGTGATGATCTGTTTGCGCGTTGGGGCGGCGAGGAATTCGTGCTGGTGTGCAGAAATACGCGCATAGGTCAGGCGGCAGCCATTGCCGAAAAGTTGCGTGAACTCATTGCCTCCTCCCGATTTGTGCAGGATCTGAAGGTGACCGTGAGTATGGGCGTTGCCTCTCTCAATGCCAATGAATCTCTGGAGTCCTTGTTTAAGGCGGCGGACGAAGCTCTCTATGCTGCCAAGCGAAGTGGTAGAAATCGTGTGCATCTGGCCGAGGGCGAATGGCAGCAAACCGATTCGCCCCGGGCAGTGAATCAATCCTAGAGCCTGCGCACCTTAGAAACGGAAGCTTGCGCCCACACTGAACTGATCCAGATAGTCTGACTTGGTATAGCTGGCTTCCACTGAAATACTTTCAGTGAAGAATTTCCGTGTGCGGATCAGGAAGCCGTCATCGCCATTGTCAATGTAACCCACACCGGCACTGAAAGTGCGATCAAAATAGAAATCACCAATCAGATAGATGTGGTTGTCATCGTCGGTATCAGTAAATCCGGCTTCCACGTTGACGGCGTTGTTGTGGCCGAGATCCAGCACATACTTGCCGTGCAGGTTGAGATCGTAGCCGGGTTCGTCGTAGTAGCCGGTCCAGAGCAGCAGACCTTCAATTGGCGTTACACCCAGGCGCACACCCCAGTCGTTGTTGCGTCTCTGTCCGGGATAGTCAGTGCGAGTCACTTCGGCTGCGACATAAAAAATGGTGTCGGGAATATAAAATTCGGCACCGCCCTGAATCACGTCCAGATCATCGTAACCGCGCACATAGGCGTTGCTGGATCTGGCGAGAAATGCCGCTTCCGCCAGCGGGCGCTGGGCAGTTTGTACGCGCGTAAAGTGATAGCGGCCATAAGCGCCAACCTGGGTATCGCTTTTTCCGTTATCGGGATCCACGTGAGTCAGCCCACCGCCGACTTCGAATTGATAATTTTGTGCCAGCGCAAAGCTGGAACCACACAGGAGCCCGGCGGCAATCAGGTGTTTGAGTTTCATGGCAAATCTCCTTTGAATTTGTGTTTGATTCGATGGGAACGGGAATTCTTCAATGAGCGCCATTCTAGCGGCTGGCCAAAAGGCAAGTTATGACAGCGCACGCAATCTTCGGGAATAACGCAAAAAATGAATGGGCATTGGATACGTAAAGATTATCAGGAATTGGGCATGGGATTGCAGTCGCAGCGAAACCAGGTTTGATCCTCAAGCCGCAGAGCAGAGAGTTGCCCGCCCCAGACGCAGCCGGTATCCAGCGCAAAAACGCCCGGCGTATTGGCCTTGCCTTCAAGCGCAGCCCAGTGGCCGAAGAGAATTTTCTGGTCGCGCGTCTTGCGCAGCGGATAGGCAAACCAGGGCGCGTAACCCGGCGGTGCATCCAGCGCCCCGGTTTTGGTGGCAAATTCCATCTCGCCTTTTTCCGTACAGAAACGCATGCGCGTAAAGTAGTTGGTGATCACACGCAGACGGTCGTAACCGATCAGTTTGTTTTCCCAGCGACTGGGCTGATTGCCGTACATATTGGCGAGAAAGTCGCGGTAGTGGGGGCTGTGCAATACTGCTTCCAGTTCGCGCGCATGGGCCGCAGCCTGGGTGAGACTCCACTGGGGAGGAATACCGGCGTGTACCATGGCGAAACCCAGTTCCTTGTCTCTGTGCAGTATCTTGCCGTGGCGCAGCCAGTTGAGCAGTTGATCGCGATCCTCCGCGTTCAGTATCGCTTCCAACGCATCACCGGGATGAGCCTGACGAAATCCCTCGGCCACTGCGAGCAGGTGCAAGTCGTGATTGCCCAGAACAAAAGTGACTGCATCTCCCAGACTCTTAAGAAATCTGAGTGTGGACAGAGAATCCGGGCCGCGGCTCACCAGATCGCCAGCAAGCCAGAGTCGATCCTGCGCGGGATCAAAATCAATCTGCTTCAACAGGCAACGCAGTGCGCCGTAACACCCCTGGATATCGCCTATGGCATAGGTACTCATCTGCGGTTTCCTCAGTGAATGGCGTGAGGTGGCACTAGCGCAAATGCCGGTATGGGTGCGGTAAAGCGCTCGCCGTCCTCGCGCTCGAATTCGTAGCTGCCTTCCATCATGCCGGTTTCAGTTTCGAGTATGACGCCGCTGGTGTAGGTATAACTGGCTCCTGGCTCCAACAGCGGTTGTTCACCGACAACACCCAGTCCCTGAACTTCCTGCAGCTGATCACGGGCATCGCGAATGCGCCAGTGGCGGCTAATCAATTGCGCTGCCGTCTCGCTCTTGTTGCTGATGGTAATGGTGTAGGTAAAAACAAAACGCCGCAGCTCTGGCTGAGACTGGGCAGCTATGTAGCGGGTTTGTACTTTTACCTCTATGGCGTGTGACATGAGATCCGTTGATCTATCCGATGGGGGAGTGTCAGTTCTGCTGTGACGGGTGGCTGATAAAATCGCTGGCCTGAAGCAGATTGCTCAGCTGAACAAAGGTTTCCAGCGAAAGGGTTTCAGCGCGGGCGTTGGGATCAACCGGCAGTCGATCCATGACTTCAGCGACCAGGGCGCCTTTCAGGGAATTGCGCAGAGTCTTGCGTCTTTGCTGAAAGCTGAGATTCACCAGCCGTTCAAAAATTGCGTAGTCTTTTGCCACAAAAGGGCGCTCTCTGTGAGGGGTGAGCCTCACGATGGCGGAGTCCACCTTGGGCGCCGGATCAAAGGACTCGGGCGGCACTTCAAAGAGTTCTTCCACATCGCAGTGGTACTGCACCATGATGCCCAGGCGCCCGTAGGCGCTGTCGCCCGGTTGTGCCGCCATGCGTTTGACCACTTCCTTCTGCAGCATGAAGTGCATATCGCTGACACGCTCGGCGTAACTCAGCAGATGAAAAATCAGCGGCGTGGAAATGTTGTAGGGCAGGTTGCCCACAATGCGCAGCGGCTGGTCGTTTGCCATCAGCTGGGCAAAATCAAAGCTGAGTGCATCTGCCTGAAACAGGCGAAAGCCGGGATATTTTTCAAAACGCACCCGCAACCAGGGCACCAGATCCCGATCCAGCTCAATCACACTCAGCTGAGCGCCTGAATCTGCCAATAATTGAGTGATAGCGCCTTTGCCGGGCCCAATTTCTACCAGCTGATCGCCGGGCAGGGGGTGAACGGCGCGCACTATCTCGCGAATCACGCCCTGATCAATCAGAAAGTTCTGGCCAAAACGCTTGCGCGCCCTGTGAGGGGTCTGCAGAAAACTGCCGGAATTTTTTTTCATGACGGAGAAATTTTTCCTGACGACTTGGCGGCTTCGCGTGCAGCCACCATGGACAGTGCATAGTCCAGCGCCGTACGAAGACTGCCCAGATGAGCGCGGCCTGTACCCGCCAGATCCAGAGCTGTCCCGTGATCCACCGAGGTGCGGATCAACGGCAGACCGAGAGTGACATTCACCGCCTGGCCAAAACCCTTGTACTTGAGCACCGGCAAGCCCTGATCGTGGTACATGGCCAGCACGGCATCGGCATTATCCAGATACTTGGGTGTGAAGAGTGTATCCGCCGGCAGAGGACCGATAAGATTGATGCCCTGTTGGCGCATCTTCTCCAGCACAGGTTCGATGACTTCAATTTCTTCCATCCCCAGATGGCCGCCTTCGCCGGCGTGGGGATTGAGACCGCACACCAGAATGCGCGGCTGGTCTATGCCGAAGTGCTTGCGCAGATCCTGATGGAGAATGGCGATCACACGGCTGAGTTCATCCTGAGTGATGGCTGCCGCCACCTCTTTCAGCGGCAGGTGAGTTGTGGCCAAAGCCACGCGCAGCCCTTCGGTCGCCAGCATCATCACTACCTTGTCCGTTGCTGTGTGATCGGCCAGATATTCAGTGTGGCCGCTGAAGGCTATACCTGCATCGTTGATGATGCCCTTGTGCACCGGCCCGGTTACCAGTGCATCGAATTCGCTGCTCAGGCAACCACTGATGGCGCGGTCGAGGGTGTTGAGTACATAGCGGCTGTTGCGTGCGTCCAGCGTGCCCGGCTCGGCGGGCACTTCCAGCGGAACAGCGGCTATGCCCAACTCGCCTGCCGCCAGTGGGCGAGGCACCAGCCCCGGCTCCAGCAGGCGCAACCTGAGTGGCAGGCCGAGCTGGGCCGCGCGATCCAGCAACAGCTGGGGATCGGCAATGGCCACCAGTTCCTGGGGTTGGGCTTCCTGGGCCAGGGCCACTATCAGATCTGGCCCTATGCCGCCCGGCTCACCTGGTGTCAGGGCGATGCGGTAACACTGCTTCATAGTTTGATTTCGACGTAAGCCTCTTCGCGAATTTGTATCAGCCAGGCCTGAAACTCTTCTTCATAGCGGCGAGCGCGAATCAGGTTGGCGGCCTGGTTGCGTTTCATCTGTTCGCTCATGTCTTCCTTGCGTCTTTCCTGCACTTGCAGAATGTGCCAGCCAAACTGGCTCTTGAAGGGTTCGCTTACCTGGCCGATCTCAGCGCTAGCCATAGTCTCTTCAAAAACAGGCACAAACATGCCGGGCATGGCCCAGCCCAGATCGCCACCGTTGAGCATGGAGCCTGTGTCTTCGGAATTTTCCCGGGCCAGCTTGGCAAAGTCTTCGCCAGCTTCAATGCGCGCTTTCAGTCCTAGCAGTCTGGCGCGGGCCTGTTCGTCATCCATGATTTCGGTGACCTTGACCAGAATGTGGCGCGCTCTGGTCTGTTCAACCAGTTGCTCCTCGCCGCCGCGCTGTTCGACTTTCTTGATCAAGTGAAAGCCTGCACCGGAACGGAAGGGTTTGGAAACATCGCCCACCTTGAGATTTTCCAGATGGCGGGCAAAAAGATCGGGAAGCTGGGCCAGTTTGCGCCAGCCGATATCTCCGCCCTGGAGCGCACTCTGGTCATTGGAATGAGTCATGGCCAGTTGGCTGAAGTCGGCGCCCGCCTGGAGTTTTTCGTAAATGTCCGTGGCCTCTTTTTCCGCTGCGCTGATCATTTCCTGATCTGCGGAGCTGGGCACTGCAATCAGGATATGGCCCAGACGAAAATCCGGTGAAGTGGCGAACTTGCCATCGGTGGATGTGAGGAAGTTGTCAATTTCCTGCTCGGTGACACGTATGCGGCTATTGACCACACCCTGCTGCAAATGATTGATGGTGAGATCTTTGGAGAGCTGCTTGCGCAGATCATTCAGAGTGGCGCCCTGGCTGCGCAAATCCTCTTCCAGCATCTCCAGAGTGATTTTGTTGTTTTGCAAAATGCGCTCAATGGCCTGATCCAGTTCCTGCTCGGTAATTTCAATTTCGTAGCGGTTGGCCAGTTGCAGCTGTACCCGCTCGATGATCAGTTGTTCCAGAATTTGTTTTTGCAGTGCCTCCAAGGGCGGCAGCTGGCCGTATTGGCCGCGCAACCGCTCGAGAATGCTTTCGGTGCGTTCTTTCAGTTCGCTTTCGAGCACCAGATCTTCGTCAACTATCGCTATTACGCGATCCAGTATCTGGGTCTGAGCGAGGGATTGGTGAGCCAGCAGGCTGAGCAGCAGGCCTGTGGCCAGCATCACCGGGGAATTCCTTAGCAGTTTCTTCATAGTCATATCACAGTTATTAGCGTAGAGATTCTTCACGTTCGCGATAGCCAAAAATGGCTTTATCCAGCAACTTGCCAACACGCTCACCCAGGTTGCCAAGACCCTTCAGCTGAATGTCCATAAAAATGCCTTCGCGATAGTCTTTGCTGGAGGCGAGCGCAAGAAAATTGTCGCTGTAGTCGAAGTCCAGCCAACGGCGGGCCATAAATTGAATGCGGTAACAGCAATCGTTGTATTCGATCCCGGCAAAGGTATCGAGTTCCAGCTTGTGGTGAAAGTCGTAGTTGCTGCGCGCAATCAGGCTCCACTGTTCCGCCACTGGCCAGAGGGTTGAAATATCCAGCTGATCCTGGGGGCGGCCTGACAGGGGAGCCGAGGGATTGACCACTTCTGCTTCGCGGTTGTAGCGATAGGCGATGTTGAAAATCCGGTAGTCGTCATCGCGGTAACGCAGTCCCAGACTGGCACCGGTAAGATGACGATTACGGTGATCGTAGCGCAGGTCGGTGGTGAGGCGGATATTGTCGCTGAGCTGTCCGGTAATTTGAGCGGCAACAGGCGAGCTCTTTTCCGCGTTTTCCTCCTGCGTAAGGGTGCGTGCCAGACTGACCTGCGGCGTTTCCAGATAAGTGATCTGGCCCACGCTGACGCGCAGTCTTTCCAGCCCTGTGGCTTCCTGAATCCAGGCACTGGATACACCCAGCGTCACCTGATTGGCGTCGTCCAGTCGGTCGCCGCCAGCGAAGCGGGTGTGACGGAACAGCTGGTTGTAGTTGAAGGTCAGCAGCGCCGTATCAAAGTTGAGCGGCCGACCATTGCGCCCCAGTGTATCCAGCTCCCGCTGATCCACATGGTTGCTGTAGAGATAGAAGAGGCGGGGCTCCAGTGTCTGGTGATAGGCCTGGCCGCCCAGCTGGAGATCCCGTTCAAAAATCAGCCCTGTGTCCAGACTGAACTGGCCATTGTGCCAACTGGGACTGGTGTCCTGGCCTAGGGTGATTTCATTGTCTTCCAGTTCATAGCTGAGGCTGCGCCAGGCGATACCAGGCTTGAAGTAGCCAAAGACCCAGTCCTTGTCCCACAGCAGGCGGTAGTCGGTACGCAGACGCTCTCCAGGCACCAGTCTTTCCGGATTGGTTTCAAAGTGGCTGTTGCGGTCGAAGCGCACATATTCGTTATTCAGTTGCAGACGCCAGTTGCCCAGCTTGTAGTTGCCATTGGCCTGGGTGCGCGGCAGTTCGCGGTAGGGCATCTGGGTCTGGGTAAGTAGCCGGTATTCCTGGCCCTTGAGATTCAGTCGCCAGTTCCTGCCTTTGTAGCCGAGCGCAAATTCCTGGCTGACATAGGCCTGACGGTTGGCGTCCAGTGAACCGGAATTGATATCGCGCAGGTACTCGGTATCGCTCAGGTCCGTGTAATCGACGCGACTGTACCAGCGCTTGCCCTTGCCGCCGGTTTGCAGCAGTTGCACCAGCCAGCGTCTTTCGCCGGTGTAATCCGTTTTCAAACCTTCCTCGATGCGCTCCCTGTCCCTGGCTCTGTAGTTACCTTCTTCCTTGTGCAGGTAGCTGGTGTTGAGCAGGGTTTCAAAGTTGGTGGACAGGTGGCGAAATTCGTTACTGAGAATGGTGCCGTGCTCCTCCATGTAGCGGGGCACAAAGGTCAGGTCGTAGTTGGGGGCGATATTCCAGTAAAAGGGGATCTCCAGATCGGAGATGATCGATTCCTTATCCAGACTCATGGACGGGAACAGGAAACCGGTCAGTCGCTCCTTGCCCACGGGAAAGCGCGCATAGGGCAGATAAATAACGGGGATATTGAACACTTCGAGGCGCATATGGCGCGCTGTGCCATAGTGGTCTTCCGGGTGAATGCGAATTTCACTGCCCGCCATCTCCCACAGGTTGCTGCCCGGCTCACAGCTGGTAAAGCGGCTGCCGGTCAGGCGGATCAGCTGGTCGCCGAATTTTTCCAGGCGTTCGGCCTGACCGCGAATGCGGGTCTCGTGCAGCACGAACTCCGCCTTGCCCAGACTGGCGTTGCCCTTGTCGATATCCATGGCCGCCTGCTCGGCTTTCAACAGCAGACCCGGCTCGCGAATCTGGATATTGCCCGCTATGGCCGCCTGGCGGTCTGTCTGGTTGTAATTGGCTGAGTCGGCGCGGATGCTGCGGTAGCCCTGGGTGATCTCCACATTGCCGTTCATCACCACTTCGCCTCCCAGACGCGCTTCGGACACGTCGGCGCGGGCGCGCAGCAGGCTTTCGGAAGGCAGAGCCTCCGCATCAGGGTCATCGCGAGTGGGGCTGACATAGGCACCGCAACAGGCGGTGGGCAGGCGAGCGCGGTCTTCCTCGCTCAGTTGTTCCATGGGCACCCAGTCCAGACTTTGAGCGTAGCGCAGCGCTTCGCCCTCGGGGCTCAGGCAGCTGGAGTCGGCGGCGGTGCCCTGCGCGACAAGTGCTATCAGCAGTGCCAGCCCTGACACTTTGAAGGGCCTTGTTTGTTTGATGGCAAACCTGGCAGGGCGGCGTTTGGGAAAAGCGTCTAGCATCAACAGCGGTCTCGGGCGGGGCGGCGATCAAATGGCCGCCGATCAGCTGGGCGTGAATTAAGGCGGGGATTCTACTTCAATCTCCCTGAGCAGGGAACGAATCCTGATTCGACACTGAAATTTGATCTCCTGCTATCTGTCACGGGCCTGGAGTAGAATCCGGCTTTGCCATTTCAGGGAGCACCTAATGACACTAGATTTTCACCTGTCCCCGGAGCCCTCATCCCCGCGGGACAGAGACCTGCATCTGTGGATGCAGCAGTCTCTGGCCGAGCAGTCGCAACTGCTGCCCCGGAAGGCGGATTCCCAAAACACCCGACTGGAATTGCGTCCCCTGAGTGGCGACGCGGGTTTTCGCCGCTATTTCCGCCTTTATGCCGATGATGCAGCCAGCGGCCTGCTGCTGGTGGATGCACCGCCGGAAACGGAAGACACACCGCTGTTTGTCGGGTTGGCGCGCTTTCTGGCGGCGGAAGCTGTGCGAGTGCCCCATATTCATGTCGTTGACGAGCAGCGGGGATTTCTGCTGGTGGAAGATCTGGGCGATGGACTGCTGCAATTCTCCCTCAATCAGGACTCTGCCCCCATGCTCTACGGCCAAGCGCTGATGGACCTGCTTCACTGGCAGCAGCTGCCGCTCCCCGACCATCTGGTGGTGGATTACGACCAGCCCATGCTCAGACGCGAGCTGGAGCTGTTTATTGACTGGTTTGTCGCAGATCTGCTGGGTTATGCGTTAAGTGATGAAGAAAGATCCCAACTGCAACAGGTGTTTGCGCTGCTGGAAAAGTCCGCGACGGAACAGCCCCGGGTGCTGGTGCACAGGGACTTCCACTCGCGCAATCTGTTGCTCTGCGCCGAGGGTAATCTGGGCATCATAGATTTTCAGGGGGCTGTGATGGGCCCCTGCACCTATGATCTGGCGTCCCTGCTGCGGGACTGTTATCTGACCTGGCCTCAGGACCAAGTGCGGCGTTGGGCGCTGGGCTACGCCAACCTCGCCTATGATGCCGGTCTGATTCCTCCGGTAACCGAAGAGAACTGGTTGCGCTGGTTCGACTGGATGGGCCTGCAGCGGCATCTCAAGGTGCTGGGCATTTTTTCAAGGCTCTGGCTCAGAGACGGACGTCCCCAGTATCTGGGTGACCTGAGCCGGGTACTGGCCTATGTGCTCAATGTGGCAAAGGACTACCCGCAGCTGAACTGGCTCAACACCTGGCTGAACCGGGAAATTCTGCCGCTGGCCAGGGCCCGGGACTGGTTCAATTCTGACCATCTGGCGGAGATTCTCTAGCGTGAAAGCCATGATTCTTGCCGCAGGTCTGGGGCAGCGCATGCGTCCACTGACCGATCATCTGCCCAAACCTCTTCTGCCTCTGGCAGGCAAACCGCTGATCGAATACCACCTGGAATCGCTGGCGCGTCTGGGGGTGAAGCAGCTGGTGATCAATCTCGCCTATCTGGGATATCTGATAAGGGCGCATGTGGGGGACGGCAGCCGCTGGGGGTTGGAGGTCAACTATTCAGAGGAGCCTGAGCCGCTGGAAACCGGCGGTGGTATCAGTCGGGCACTGCCGCTTCTGGGGTCAGAGCCATTTCTGCTGGTCAATGCCGACGTCTGGACTGACTGGCCTTTCGAGCGCTGGCGCGAGCGGCAGTTGGTGGATGGGCAATTGGGGCATCTGCTGCTGGTGCCCAATCCCGAATTTCACCCGCAGGGCGATTTCGGATTGAATGCCTCGGGGTTGGTTGCAGATGAAGAGACAGTGCCGCGCTATACCTTTGCCGGCATCAGTCTGCTGCATCCGGATCTGGTGGCCAGCTATCCCCGGAAGCGGGAAAAGTTTCCTTTGGCTGAAGCCCTGCGCTGGGCTATTGCCCAGCGCAGGATAAGCGGGGAAGTGCACAAGGGAGGCTGGAGCGATGTAGGAACACCAGCGCGCCTGGCGGCGCTGGAGGAATACCTGATCAGGTCTCCATGTTGAAGTCGTAGCTCATATTCTGGGTCGGCTCCTGCAGATAGTGACCCTGAATATAATGAGCGCCGGCCTGCCACAGGGTAGAGAGCACGCTGGCGTTCTCCACGAAGGGCACTATGGTGATCTTGTTTTCCGCGTGCAGTTGTTCGATCAGGTTGATGAGCGTTTCCGGGTTGGCATTGTTGTTCTGAATATCCACGGTAAATGAACCGTCGATCTTGATCATGCTCGCCGGCACATGCTTGAGCGCATTGAAAGGATTGAGCGAGCAGCCGAAGTTGCTGATGGACAGCTGGGTTTTGAGTTTCTGCAAACCTTCCGCCAGCGCCTTGGCGGCGTTTAAATGGTTGGTCACATCCACTTCATGCACCTGGAAGACTATGGCATCGGTGGGCAGCTTGGCTGCCTTGAAGGCCACGCCCAGCCAGGGCACCAGTGATTCATCACACAGTGACTGGCGGCTGATATTGACGATCAGCTTGGTCTTGTTGCCATTGGCGCGGTGCTGGGACAGCATCTTGATGGATTCGAGAATGGCCCAGCGGTCAATTTTGTTGCAGGCGCCTATATTGAGCGCACTTTCAAGGAACTTGTTGGGTGAAATTTCCTCACCCTTGTCGTTCACCATGCGCAGATAGACTTCGTAATACTCTTCCTCTGAACCGCGCAAACTGATAATGGGTTGAAACAGCAGGCGGAAACGATCATTGTCCAGCGCGTGCTGAATGGCGGCGATGATATTTTTTTCGTTGGTCTCGTCCTGGGAAATTTCCGGTTCAAACAGCAAGGCGCGATTGCCACCGGCGGCGCGGGCTTTTTCCATGGCCTCCAGCGCCTGCTCCAGCACTGTACCGGCGCTGGTGGAGTTTTCGTTGACCAGAGAAATCCCCAAACTGGCGGTCAATTGCAGGGTTTTGCCTTCAACGTCCACTATGTGATCTTCAAAAATCTTGCACAGTGCATTGGCGCGAGCTTCAGCGGCATCCGGTTTGATATTGGGTACCAGAATGGTAAAGGCGGTGTCGCCAAAGCGAGCGAGAACATCACCTTCACCTGCGTGTTTGCGCAGGAGCGCCGCTATGTCACCAAGGGCCATGTCAGCACCGGCCACGCCTAGTACTGACTGAACTCGCTCGGCAAAATTGTCTATGTCGATATAGAACAGGCTGAGGCTGGCCTTGTCATCCAGACCGTCAATAACGCGCTCCAGATGATCGATCATGTACTGGCGGTTGTAGAGGCCGGTGACCACGTCCTGCCATTTGATCTGTTTGATCTGTGCTTCCAGTTCGGCGTTGTCAGTTACGCTCACCACATCATTGCGCGCGCGCGCAAGGAATTGAACACAGGGCTCTTCGTCATAGGTGACATGCGAAACTTCGAGGCTGATATGGGCCTCGCTGCCATCCTGACGTGCACCGCGAAACTCGAGCGTGGTAGCGCCTGCTTCGTCGCCTTTGAAGGTAAATTCCTTGAGGAAATTTTTCAGCGTGTCCTGATCTTCCTCCTTGACCATGTCCATGATCGGCATGCACTCGATGTCGTCCTTGTCCTTGTAGCCGAAAAGTTCGGCAAAGGATTCGTTGGCGTAGAGATAGAGACCGTCCTGCACATAGGCAATGGCATCGCGCGAACTGTCCAACAGTTGCTGGCTGCGTCTTTCTGCCTCGCGGAAACGGCGGTCGGCAATGCGTTTTGCCTGACGCGCTTCGCGGTTGGCCAGTTCACGCTGAATCACTAGCAGCAGGTGCTGGTCTTCATCCAGGCGCACAGCATCAACCGCACCCATTTTTATGCTGTCGACTACGGATGAACCTGTCTCTTCATCATAAAGCGTGATAACTGGCACATCTTTGTTGAGCCGGTTGATCTGTTTGATCGCTGCCTGAGGCGTGACGTTGGTGGTTTGATCGTGGGCGATCAGCAGATCCCAGGTTTGCTCCTGAAGCAATTTGGTCAGCGCTTCTTCGCTCTCGACATGCTGGGCGCGATTGGGAATGCCGGCGTTGTGAAGCATGCTAATCAGGCGTTCTGCTTCCGCGCGGGAGTTATTCAGGATCAGCAGGCGGATAGTATTATTCGAATTCATAAAGTATTACTGCACTCGCGCATCGGGTGTTAGTCGACTGGTGAACCGCTGAGGTTGCCAGGCAAGCCGGATATCGGAATGGGCTTGCATTCTTCCAGAGTAGTCAAGGCTAAGAGCTTTGGCCGGGTATATTACCCCAAACTCAATCGGCCTCAAGGATAGTGTTGAATCTGGCGCCAGCTCTGAAAACCTCAGCTGTCCCAGACGGAATCAAAATCGTCGGCTTGTTTGCTGGCATCCGAGCCGGGGACCAGAATTTCGCGAAAGCTAAATTGACTGAAAGCACCGGTTGCAAACAACCGTCTGTTCAATTGCGCGTTGACCTCGCGCACCTCGCCACCCGACTGGGAATCACGGGGATAAAACAGCTTGACCTTGTTGTATTCGCGAAACGACACCGCATTGGTAATGATGCTGGCGGGCTGGTTGATGGCCTTGAGCGCGGGCAACTGCAGCGCGCGCAGATAATCAGAAAAGCCACCTTCCTTATGAATAACGGCAATGCCGATGGGCGTTGCCTGGGGTGCGAGAATCTGGATGCCCAGTTGGGTTGCCCCCTGGGTCTGCTGAACCCAGCGCACCACGCCTATGCTCCACTTGCTGCGGCCTTCCTCGCGCATGCCCAGCAACTCGCCCACTTTTACCTGACCGGGAATTTCTTCCTGCCACTCCAGACAATAGCCGCCGGGACTCACATCCACCAGCGGCACTGAATAGATAGGGTGTTTGCTCTTGTAGTTCTGCTGTTCCTGCTGGCGTATGGATTTCTCGATATTGTGGGTCGGCAACTGTGCGCCGGCGAGAGTTGAACCGCCGGCGTCGAAGGCTTCACCCCAGGGGTCGTCCTCGGCTTTGTCTGTGTCCTTGAGGGAGAGGGTGAGTTTGCGAAATATGCCGCCCTTGTCGCCTGAGCCCAGATGATCGCTGGTGCGATTCAGAAACAGGGCAAAGGGCAGCTGGCCGCTGATGTGATAGTGGATATTGGTAAGACCCACGGTGACATTGAGCTTCCCGTTACTGGCCTGGCGGTCAAAACTGCGCTGTGCCAGCAGGTTCCAGGCGTGGATCAGATGGTCCCGCAAGGCCGGGCTCAATGAGGCCCCGCCAGGGAGCTCGGCGACATCTTCCTTGCCTGTCTCCTGCAGGCGAGCGGCCAACTGGCTGGTGTTGAGCTCGCGCACCTGACTCTTGCTGGCGAGATTGATGCGCGACTTGTAGAGCGGCGGCAGGTCGGAATCCAGAATAACAGCGTAGAGGTTGTCCTTGCGCTCCGGATGGTAGAGCGCCAGCTTTCCCAGGGCGCTGAGGTACTCCAGCAGGCGATAGGTGGTCACCACCTCATCCTGACGCAGCTGATTGGGTTTGGCGCAGGCCAGTAACAGCAGGCGCATATAGGCCTGCTCAGGTGTTTTGATGGCAGTGTGGTATGGCAGTGGATCCTGAATCGGCGTGTCCAGCAGATCCAGAATTTCAGCCAGTGTATAGAGACTGTGTAACTCCACCCACAGCTGGCTGTTGATAGGAGTATAGAGCTGGTAGCTGCGCACCAGCAGCAGCCCCAGTCCGGTGATAGCGCGGGCAATGGCCAGGGCCTGGAGTTTGCGGTCTTCGTGGCTGGTTGTCGGTTGTGTGCGGCAGAGCTCGCGCACCACGGCCAGATAGCCGTTGCTCATGTGCTTTTGCAGCGCCTGGGCAACCGTGGCTGTCTTGCGCGCGGCCTCCGGCAGTATCAGTGGCTGGTTGAGAAAGCTCTGGGACAAGCCCTGGATAGTCTGCTGGGTGGGGGAACGCAGATGTTCCAGCATGGCCAGACGGACCTCGGGACTGACTTTCAACCGAGCGATTTCAAGTAGCGCGCGATACAGCTGGGTGCTGACAAAATTCATTTGTGTCAGGGGCAATGCATCCACCCACGCCTTGATGGCGCCGGGGGTGGATTTGCAAAAGCTCAGCTGCGCCAGGTCCTGCGGCGGTGTGTGCAGACGATTGAGCAGCTCGGTGACTTTGGGTGTTGAACTCATAGGGACTGGTCGTAAAAGGCTTCGGCTTGCCTCGGCGGGGCGGAACAAGCGGCAGATATAAATGAATATAGATGAAATCTGCCGGGATAGATAAAAAACAGCGGATTGCCTGTCTCCAGTGTAACCTTGATTTCGGTTTCCCTGGCCCCACTTTGTGCATAACGGCATTTCCCTGCCAACCCCATTCACCGTTTTGTTCGAGGCATTTATGCGTATTGATCGTTTGACCAATCAGCTTCAGATGGCTTTGTCCGATGCGCAGTCACTGGCATTGGGCCGCGACCACAGCCAGCTGGAATCGATTCACCTGCTGACCGCCATGCTCGAGCAAAAGGGCGCTGGTGCGGTGCGACTGCTGCTGGGGCAAGCAGGGTTTGATCTGGCTGGCCTGCGTTCGGCAGTAACCAAAGCGCTGGATGAGTTGCCAAAAATCAAGAATCCCACTGGTGAGCTGGGCATGTCCTCCGAGTTGGGGCGTCTGCTAAACCTTGCTGATCGCTATGCACAAAAGCAGGGCGACAAATTTGTTTCCAGTGAGGCGGTGCTTTTATCTGCCATGCAGGAGTCAGGTAATCGTTTGGGTGAGTTGCTCAAGCAATTTGGTAATCTTGCGCGCCTTGAGCAGGCGGTGGCCAAGATTCGCGGTGGAGAAGTCATTGATGATGCCGATGCCGAGGGCAATCGTCAGGCGCTGGAAAAATATACGGTCGACCTGACAGCACGCGCGGAAGCGGGCAAGTTGGACCCGGTTATCGGGCGTGACGATGAAATTCGTCGCACCATTCAGGTGCTGCAGCGTCGCAGCAAGAACAACCCTGTGCTGATCGGTGAACCGGGTGTAGGTAAAACTGCCATAGTTGAAGGTTTGGCGCAGCGCATCGTCAATGGCGAAGTGCCGGAAGGTTTGAAAAACAAGCGTCTGCTGGCGCTGGATCTGGGTGCGCTTCTCGCCGGTGCCAAGTTCCGCGGCGATTTTGAAGAGCGCTTGAAAGCGGTGATCAAGGAGCTCACCAAGGAAGAAGGGCGCACCATTCTTTTTATTGATGAACTGCACACCATGGTAGGCGCCGGCAAGGCTGAAGGTGCCATGGATGCGGGCAATATGCTCAAGCCTGCACTGGCGCGGGGCGAGCTGCACTGTGTGGGCGCCACAACCCTGGATGAATACCGTAAATTTATTGAAAAGGATGCGGCGCTGGAGCGCCGTTTCCAGAAAGTGTTGGTGGATGAACCCAATGAATCCGACACCATTGCGATCCTGCGCGGTTTGAAAGAGCGCTATGAAGTTCACCACGGTGTGGACATTACCGACTCGGCCATTATTGCCGCCGCCAAATTGTCGCAGAGATATATCACTGATCGTCAGTTGCCGGACAAGGCTATCGACCTGATCGATGAGGCTGCCAGTCGCATTCGCATGGAAATCGACTCCAAGCCGGAAGAAATGGATCGTCTCGAGCGCCGCCTGATTCAGCTGAAAATTGAACGTGAGGCAGTGAAAAAAGACGAGGATGAAGCCAGTAAAAAACGTCTGGAAAAAATCGATCAGGATATTGCCAACTACGAACGCGAATACGCGCACCTGGAAGAAATCTGGCGCACCGAAAAAGCGGCTCTGCAGGGCTCTCACGAAATCAAGAGCAATCTGGAGCAGGCGCGCATAGATCTGGAATCTGCGCGCCGCGCCGGCGATCTGGCACGTATGTCCGAATTGCAGTACGGCATCATTCCGCAGTTGGAAAAACAACTGGATATGGCTGCCCAGGCGGAAATGATGGAAATGAAACTGCTGCGCAACAAGGTCACCGACGAGGAGATCGCCGAAGTGGTTTCCAAGTGGACTGGCATTCCCGTTTCAAAAATGCTGGAAGGCGAGCGGGAAAAGCTGCTGCACATGGAGGAGGCTCTGCACAAACGGGTTATTGGTCAGCACGAAGCCGTGGTCGCTGTTTCCAACGCGGTGCGCCGTTCTCGCGCCGGACTGTCCGATGCCAACCGCCCCAATGGTTCTTTCCTCTTTCTCGGGCCGACCGGTGTGGGTAAAACCGAGTTGTGCAAGGCGCTGGCGGAGTTTCTGTTTGACACTTCTGAGGCCATGGTGCGCATAGATATGTCCGAGTTTATGGAGAAGCATTCGGTTGCGCGTTTGATAGGGGCGCCCCCTGGATATGTGGGTTATGAAGAGGGGGGATACCTGACCGAAACAGTACGTCGCAAACCCTACTCGGTTGTTTTATTGGATGAAGTCGAAAAAGCGCATCCGGATGTATTCAACATTTTGTTGCAAGTACTTGAGGATGGTCGACTGACCGATGGTCAGGGCCGCACTGTGGACTTCCGCAATACGGTGATAGTCATGACCTCCAACCTGGGTTCCGATCGCATTCAAGAGCTGGCGGAGGACAAGTCCTTCGACACCGTGAGTTTTGATGGGCTGGTGTCCGATGATGCCAACAACTCCATCAACAACGAAAATCGCTACAACGCCATGAAAGAGGCGGTGATGGAAGTAGTGGGCGGTCATTTCCGTCCGGAGTTTATCAACCGTATTGATGAAGTGGTGGTGTTCCATCCTCTGGGGCGTGAGCAGATTCGCGGCATTGCGGATATTCAACTGGGCCTGTTGCGCAAGCGTCTGGCTGAGCGGGATCTGAGTCTGGAGCTGAGTGATGCGGTGATGGACAAGCTGGTGAAGGTTGGCTTCGATCCGGTTTACGGAGCCCGTCCCCTGAAAAGGGCCATCCAGCAGCAGATCGAAAACCCGCTGGCGCAGGAGATTCTGGCAGGCAAGTTTATGCCCGGCGACACCATCTATGGTGGCTTGCAGGGCGACAAGCTGGCGTTTGCTCGGGACTCTTCTGTCATCCTCGGTGAGCAGAAGGTGCATTGATCTTGAATTGCTGCTCCCGATAAAACAAAACCCCCTTGAGTCGACTCAAGGGGGTTCTTTTTTCAGCCGCTGTCATCAGCAGGTTTCGTCGATGATTTCCTGCGTCTCCTGAAGTTTTTCGCGCTGATCCTCTTCTGTCAGATAGCGGAAAGTGCCGTCCTCGTTCTGTATTCTGACGCGGCCGAAGTTTTGTAGTATCTCAAGATTCTTGCGCGCCTGCTCGCAGCGCTCGGGGTCCTTTCTCGCCACTGCGGCTTCCGCCTGGATACGGGCGGGTGCGGCTTCTGTGGTGGTGGAGGTTTGCTCTGTGCTGCCGTAGCTGACCGGCTCGCTGTGACCTGTTTTGAGCTCCACGGCAGAAGCCTTGACGTTTTTGGGCGGGCGTTCGCTGTAGTGGGTAACGCCCTCGGCGTCTACCCAGGTATATACCCTGGCCGCCTGAACACCTGCGGTCATCAAGAGCCCAGCCAAACTCAGTGCAATCAAGTAAGCGGATTTCATAGGTGGATCACTCAGTCTTATCTAATAAGGAAGGGGTGAATGCTAAACACTATAGCCCCATTTGTCCGGTCCGGGGTATAGCATTTGACCAAAGTGTGACTGACGTAATAACTGGCAGACAGGCGGTAATTTCCGCCAGATTGCGCTCAAAAGCCGTATTCCCTTGACTTTGACGCCTATCTTGCGAAAATTGACCCTTCGCAAGATGGCTTGTAGATCCAGTCGATAACCTCGGCACACAGTCTGCTTCCGGTAAGTCACCCGCTTATCGAACCATTCGCAAGCGTGTAGGCGCGTCCACCGACGCCGTCTACCCTGTAGGCCTCCGCAATTGCTACCCGCGCGGCGGCTGGGGAATCTGGTTAATCACACTGTCGATGATGCACAGGGCGACCCCTCTTTTAAGGGATGTTCGTGCCTGTGCTTTGCCTATTTCTGTTATCGCGCATCCTTACGGCCTGCGCTTAAGTATTTGAGGGGAAACAACGTGGAAATGCTTTCAGGCGGCGATATGTTGATCCGCGCCTTGCGAGACGAAGGTGTTGAATACATCTTTGGCTACCCGGGCGGAGCTGCGCTTCATATCTATGATGCTATTTTCCGGCAGCAAGATGTCAAACATATTCTGGTACGCCACGAGCAGGCGGCCACTCACATGGCGGATGCCTACTCCCGCTCAACCGGTCGAGTGGGGACTGTGCTGGTGACTTCCGGCCCAGGTGCCACCAACGCCATTACTGGTATTGCCACCGCTTATATGGACTCCATTCCCATGGTGGTGATTTCCGGCCAGGTTCAGAGCCACCTGATTGGCGAAGACGCTTTCCAGGAAACGGACATGGTGGGAATCTCCCGCCCGGTCGTGAAGCACAGCTTCATGGTCAAACACGCGAGCGAGATTCCCGAGATAGTCAAAAAAGCCTATTACATTGCCTCTACCGGTCGTCCCGGCCCGGTGGTGATCGATGTGCCCAAGGACATTACCAGTCCAGCCTTCGCCTTTCCCTACGAGTACCCGGACAAGGTCAAGATCCGCTCCTATACCCCGGCCACTCGCGGTCACTCAGGCCAGATCAAAAAGGCGGTACAGCTGCTGCTCGGCGCAAAGCGCCCGGTGATTTACACCGGCGGCGGTGTGGTGCAGGGCAATGCATCGGAGCTGCTCACCCAGCTGGTACAGCTGCTGGATTTCCCCTGCACCAATACCCTTATGGGTTTGGGCGCCTATCCGGGCACCGATCGCCGCTTCCTTGGTATGCTGGGTATGCATGGCACCTTTGAGGCCAATACCGCGATGCACCACAGCGACGTGATTCTGGCTGTGGGTGCCCGCTTTGACGACCGGGTGACCAATACGGTCAGCAAGTTCTGCCCCAATGCCAAGATCATTCATATCGATATAGATCCGGCTTCCATCTCCAAGACCGTAGTGGCCGATGTGCCTATCGTGGGGGCGGTGGACAGTGTGCTGAGCGAGATGCTGGCGCTGATCCAGGAGTCGGACGAGCGTCCCGACAAGGAAGCCATCGCTGCCTGGTGGAAGCAGATCGACGAGTGGCGTGAGCGACACGGGCTCTATACCAAGCCGCGCTACGACACCAACAGCAATCTGATCAAACCGCAGGAAGTGATCAAGGCCATCTGGGAAGTGACCAAGGGTGATGCCTATGTGGCTTCGGATGTGGGGCAGCATCAGATGTTTACTGCCCAGTACTATCTGTTCGACAAGCCGCGCCGCTGGATCAACTCCGGTGGCTTGGGCACCATGGGCTTTGGTTTGCCTGCAGCCATGGGTGTTCAGATAGCGCATCGCGATGCGACCGTGGTGTGTGTCACGGGTGAAGGTTCAATCCAGATGTGTATTCAGGAACTGTCCACCTGCACCCAGTACCATCTGCCGGTCAAGATCATCTGTCTGAACAACCAGGCTCTGGGCATGGTGCGTCAATGGCAGGATATGCAGTACTCAGGCCGCTACGCCGAAAGCCTGTACGAAGATTCTCTGCCGGACTTCGTCAAGCTGGCGGAAGCCTATGGTCACGTGGGTATGCGTGTCACCAGGAAGGAAGAGCTCAAAGCCAAGCTGGAAGAGTGTTTCGCCCTGAAAGATCGCGTGGTGTTCATGGACATCATGGTGGATCAATCGGAACACGTTTATCCCATGCAGGTGGCCCCCAATGGCTCCATGCGCGACATGTACCTGAGCAAGACGGAGCGTACCTAAGATGAGACGTATTATTTCGGTATTAATGGAAAACGCGCCCGGTGCTCTGTCTCGCGTGGTGGGGCTTTTCTCCCAGCGCGGCTATAACATCGAGACGCTGACTGTGGCGCCGACAGAAGATCCAACTCTGTCGCGCCTGACGCTGACCACCATTGGTGACGATCACAAGATTGAACAGATCACCAAGCATCTGAACAAACTGATTGATGTAGTCAAGCTGGTGGATTTGACCGAGGGTGCCCATATCGAGCGGGAGCTGATGCTGATCAAGGTCAAGGCCTCGGGTGCCCAGCGCGCGGAAATTAAACGTTGCGTGGATATTTTCCGCGGCCAGATAGTGGATGTAACCAGTTCGCTCTACATTATCCAGATCACAGGAACCAGCGATAAACTGGATGCCTTTATCCAGGCCGTTGGCGACGCCTCTGTGCTGGAAGTGGTGCGTTCCGGCGTCAGCGGCATCTCTCGCGGAGAAAAGGTGTTGAGCCTGTAACCTTCCACTGGCGCGCCGTCAGCCAAGCCGAAATCCGCGAGGGTTTCGGCTTTTTTATTGGGTGAAATACATATGTCGTATCTGGATTTCTCTTTGCCGCCGCAGAAGCTGGCGCCCCTGTTAATTGGTTGTGAGTTTTACATTCAGGGTGTGGGCGGAATCATTGTCGAAGTGGAAGCCTATGATCAGTCCGAGCCGGCGGCCCACAGTTTCTCAGGAAAAAGTGCGCGCAACGCTGCCATGTTCGGTCCGCCCGGGCGCGCCTATGTCTATCGCTCCTACGGTATTCACTGGTGTCTGAATTTTGTGTGCTCTGCCGAAGATCACGGCGCAGGAGTTCTGATTCGCGCCATTGAGCCATTGCGGGGCATTGATGTGATGCGTGAAAGGCGCGGTCTTGGCGATGAGCGATTGCTGTGCGCCGGACCTGGACGTGTGGGGCAGGCGCTGGGGGTGGTGCCGGAAATGAACAGTCATCCTCTGACACAGGAGCCCTTTCAACTGTTGCCTCCAGTAAAAAAATATCCTGTGAGCAGCGGGCCGCGCATAGGTATTTCCAAAGCTGTGGATTTGCCTTGGCGCTTCGGTATGGCGGGCTCGCGCTTTTTAAGCCAACCCTTTCGTTAGCTTGCCGTTACTGGCGGTTCGCGCAACTGATTCCAGAAGGCGTTGACTATTGGGCTTTTCAGTCTTCGCTCCATCACACAAATTCCCGTGTTGTAGGGGCCGAGATCCGGTTGTCGGTCAAAGCGTCTCACCTTGCCGACGAGCGGGCTGTTATCCACCACTATCTGAGGTACCACGCCTACACCAAAGCCCAGACTGACCATGCTGACGATGGCCTCGTTGCCCTTCACCTCTGCATAGATATTGGGCTTGATACCAAGGGAGTTGAACCAGGCATCCAGTCGCTCCCGCGCCAAGCCCTCCTCCGGAATGATGACCGGAATTTCGTCCCAGGGTTGGTCGCGCCAGTCGCTGCGATGGGCTTTGATAAAAATCAGCGGAGAGGTGTTGATGGGTTTGAAACTGACGCCTGCAGGCAATTTGTCCGGCTTGGCGGCAATGGCAATATCCTCTTCACCTGTAAGAATTCTCTCTATGGATTGCGCCGCATCGCCAGTGTGTAGCTTGATGGCAATACCCGGATGCTGGACGCGGAATTCGGTGAGAATCTCATAAAGAAAGCTGTAGCTCGCGGTGACCGAGCAGTAGATGCTGAGCTGTCCACGCAACTGGTCGGCTTGGGCGATCAGCGACTCCTGGTAGGTTTCCCACTGGCTGATCACCTCCTTGGCAAAGCGCAGGAACTGTTCTCCCTCGTGGGTCAGCACCACCGAGCGGTTGTTGCGCACAAACAATTGCACGCCGAGATCATCCTCCAGCTGCTTGATATTGCGGCTGAGTGTGGATGGGCTGACGTGGCAGCTGCTGGCGGCCCGACCAAAATGCAGGCTGCTGGCAAGGGCGCAGAAAAGGCGGAGTCTGGCGATATCCATAACTTTGTTTCATAAAATGAAATATTGAGTTGCGAATATATCATTTTACGCGATGTTATTCCTTAACTACACTAGCGGCCTTTTGTTCGCCCCTCATTCTTGATTAAGGAGTCTGCTATGCACGTCTATTACGATAAAGACTGTGATCTTTCGATTATCCAGTCGAAAAAAGTCGCCATCATCGGTTACGGTTCACAAGGCCACGCCCATGCCTGCAACCTGAAAGATTCAGGTGTTGATGTGGTTGTTGGTCTGCGTCCAGGTTCTGCCACTGTGAAAAAGGCTGAGGCCCATGGTCTGAAAGTAACTGACGTTAAAACCGCTGTGGCTTCTGCTGATGTGGTCATGATCCTGACTCCGGACGAGTTCCAGTCCAAACTGTATAAAGAAGAGATCGAGCCAAACATCAAAAAAGGCGCTGCTCTGGCCTTTGCTCACGGCTTTGCTATTCACTACAACCAGGTTGTACCCCGTGCCGATCTGGACGTAATCATGATCGCACCCAAGGCGCCAGGCCACACTGTGCGTTCAGAATTCGTCAAAGGTGGCGGTATTCCTGACCTGATCGCTGTTTACCAGGACGCTTCCGGCAAGGCGAAAGATCTGGCCCTGTCTTATGCTTCTGGTGTGGGTGGCGGTCGTACCGGCATTATCGAAACTACCTTTAAAGATGAAACCGAGACAGACCTCTTCGGCGAGCAGGCAGTTCTCTGTGGCGGTTGTGTTGAGCTGGTTAAAGCTGGTTTTGAAACTCTGGTTGAAGCTGGCTACGCTCCGGAAATGGCCTACTTCGAGTGCTTGCACGAGCTGAAACTGATTGTTGACCTGATGTACGAAGGTGGCATCGCCAACATGAACTACTCCATTTCCAACAATGCGGAATATGGTGAGTACGTGACTGGCCCGCGCGTGATCAATGATGAGTCACGCAAGGCCATGCGCCAGGCGCTGAAAGACATTCAGGATGGTGAATACGCCAAGAAGTTCGTTCTGGAAGGCCAGACCAACTACGCTTCCATGACTGCTTATCGTCGCAACAATGCCGCGCACCCGATCGAAGTGGTTGGCGCCAAGCTGCGTGCGATGATGCCCTGGATTCAGGCCAACAAGATCGTCGACAAATCCAAGAACTGAGTTGGATGAGCGGCAAAAAAGCGCGGCTTCGGCCGCGTTTTTTATAGGTGTCTGATGGTGCCTCTTGCCGGTGGTTGAACCCCGGCCGACTCAAAGCGTGTAAAATGTCGGCCATTTACCGGTCTTGAGACTGCTATCTATTTGAGGTTGCTATGAGCAAAGAACCAGAATCCCCCAAGCAGGAGCATGGCGAGCAGGAAGAGCCGCTGCCCTTTGGCGAGCATGTGGAGGAGGTGTCGGAAAATGGCCGCAAGGTGCGCCACAAGGGTGTTCATCTGTTGCCAAACCTGTTTACTACCGGCGCTCTTTTCTGTGGTTTTTACGCCATAGTCTCTGCCATGCATGGCAATTTCGAAAACTCAGCTGTAGCCATCTTCGTCGCCATGCTGCTGGATGGAATGGATGGCCGCATTGCTCGTCTCACCAATACCCAGAGCGCCTTTGGTGAGCAATACGACAGTCTTGCAGACGTTGTTTCCTTTGGTGTTGCTCCAGCGTTGGTGATGTTCAGCTGGGCATTGCACGATCTGGGCAAATGGGGCTGGGCCGCTGCGTTTATCTATACCGCCTGTGCCGCCCTGCGTCTGGCGAGATTCAATACACAGATAGGTGTGGTGGATAAAAAATTCTTTGTCGGCTTGGCCAGCCCGCCAGCCGCCGCTGTGCTGGCATCTATCGTCTGGACTTGGCATAGATCCGAGATTGGCAGTTTTGGTGCAGTGCCTGCGGCTGTTATTACAGCCATTGTCGGTCTGCTGATGGTTTCCAATCTGCGCTATCCCAGCTTCAAAGGGGTGGATTTCCGTGGTCGGGTACCCTTTGTGATGATGTTGGCTGTGGTTTTTGTCTTTGCAGTGCTGCTGATAGATCAGGCGCGCACGCTGTTGGTTATGTCGGTTACCTATGCGCTTTCTGCTCCCCTCATTTGGTGCTGGAGGCTGGTGTTTTCGCGTAACAAGACCTCCCGGTCCCAATAGCCTTGCCTGATTCTGGATGGTATTGGTTCAGATTCGGAATTCTTTTCGGCGTTTTTCAAAAACCTCTTGCGAAAAGGATGGGTGGGTCGTATAGTGCGCGCCCTCGCCGAGGAGGGTGGGGGATCGGGTGGTTTTGATGTTGGATTGATCAAAAAAACTGCTTGAAAATTAAGTGTTTACAAAGGGAGTTGAATGCGTATAATGCGCGCCTCTTGCGGCGGTAGCCGGAAGAGAAGGGGCTTGGGCGGGGCGGCTGTAGAGGCGGTTTTCGCGAGAATGAGGTCCTGCAGGCGAGCCAAAAAACTGCTTGCGAAGTTAAAATTGATGCGTATAATTCGCATCCCACGGTTTGAGGCTAAGCCCTCGCCGGTTCTTTAAAAAGCAAGATCAAGCAATGCGTGTGGGCACTTGCGGGATGGTTGAGCGAAAGCAAGATTATCAAAAGCAAGTGACCCGTAATTCATTTAAATGAAAATACGTTCACGAGTTTTTGAGCCAAGTTTGGCTGGTACTGTTTAGGCAGTTACTGGCGACAAATTAAACTGAAGAGTTTGATCATGGCTCAGATTGAACGCTGGCGGCAGGCCTAACACATGCAAGTCGAGCGCGAAAGTTCTTCGGAATGAGTAAAGCGGCGAACGGGTGAGTAATGCATGGGAATCTGCCTGGTAGTGGGGGACAACGTCTCGAAAGGGGCGCTAATACCGCATACGCCCTACGGGGGAAAGGGGGGGATCTTCGGACCTCTCGCTATCAGATGAGCCCATGTCAGATTAGCTAGTTGGTGGGGTAAAGGCCTACCAAGGCGACGATCTGTAACTGGTCTGAGAGGATGATCAGTCACACTGGAACTGAGACACGGTCCAGACTCCTACGGGAGGCAGCAGTGGGGAATATTGGACAATGGGCGCAAGCCTGATCCAGCCATGCCGCGTGTGTGAAGAAGGCCTTCGGGTTGTAAAGCACTTTCAGTGGGGAGGAAGGCTGTTTACCTAATACGTAAGCAGATTGACGTTACCCACAGAAGAAGCACCGGCTAACTCCGTGCCAGCAGCCGCGGTAATACGGAGGGTGCAAGCGTTAATCGGAATTACTGGGCGTAAAGCGCACGTAGGTGGTTTGTTAAGCTAGCCGTGAAATCCCCGGGCTCAACCTGGGCACTGCGGTTAGAACTGGCAGGCTAGAGTAGGGTAGAGGGGTGTGGAATTCCAGGTGTAGCGGTGAAATGCGTAGATATCTGGAGGAACATCAGTGGCGAAGGCGACACCCTGGACTCATACTGACACTGAGGTGCGAAAGCGTGGGGAGCAAACAGGATTAGATACCCTGGTAGTCCACGCCGTAAACGATGTCTACTAGCCGTTGGGGTCCTTGAGGCCTTAGTGGCGCAGCTAACGCACTAAGTAGACCGCCTGGGGAGTACGGTCGCAAGATTAAAACTCAAATGAATTGACGGGGGCCCGCACAAGCGGTGGAGCATGTGGTTTAATTCGACGCAACGCGAAGAACCTTACCTACTCTTGACATCCAGAGAACTTTCCAGAGATGGATTGGTGCCTTCGGGAGCTCTGAGACAGGTGCTGCATGGCTGTCGTCAGCTCGTGTCGTGAGATGTTGGGTTAAGTCCCGTAACGAGCGCAACCCTTGTCCTTAGTTGCCAGCGAGTAATGTCGGGAACTCTAAGGAGACTGCCGGTGACAAACCGGAGGAAGGTGGGGACGACGTCAAGTCATCATGGCCCTTACGAGTAGGGCTACACACGTGCTACAATGGGCGGTACAAAGGGTTGCCAAGCCGCGAGGTGGAGCTAATCCCATAAAACCGTTCGTAGTCCGGATTGGAGTCTGCAACTCGACTCCATGAAGTCGGAATCGCTAGTAATCGT
>Ga0182793_1000376_pt1 | contig 36642 bp, 25 predicted proteins | sample Passage237A_FD_130498 | JGI IMG/M metagenome (GOLD analysis project Ga0182793, IMG submission 130498) | Cellulose adapted compost microbial communities from Newby Island Compost Facility, Milpitas, CA, USA - Passage2 37A (version 2) (version 2) ... | reverse complement strand
GACTACAAATCAGCCGGTTACTGATTGCGTCTGCATGACCGCTCTTCTCTATATTCACGGCTTCCTCAGTTCACCCCAGTCGTTCAAGGCCCGCGTCACCCGCGACTGGCTGGCCGAGCACCGGCCGGAAGTGACCTTTCTCTGCCCCCATCTGACGCCCTATCCGGATGAAACCGCCGCGACCCTGCAATCGCTGGTGGAGACTCATCTGGATCAGCCGCTGGGACTGATCGGCAGCTCCCTCGGCGGTTTCTGGGCCAGCTGGCTGGTGGAAACCTACGGCCTGCGCGCGTTGCTGGTGAATCCGGCGGTTGACCCCTGGCAGTTTATGCCCGCCTATGTGGAGGTTGACCTCAAGGGGTGGCATACGGATGATAGCTACCGCCTGAACTCCGGCCATATCGCAGCTCTGCATCAATACCATCGACCCGTCACCCGCCACGCCAACTACTGGCTGCTGGCGCAAACTGGCGATGAAACCCTGGACTATCGCCAGGCGCAGGTTCGCTATCAAGGCTGCCGTCAAACCATTGAGCCGGGGGGCGATCACAGTTTTCAGGGCTTTGAGCGATTCCTGCCCGAAGCCGTTAATTTTCTACTGGCAAGGCGCGACTGAATTTGCGCGTCCGGCCAGCCTGGCCCTTCAAAAAAGACAGTGTATTTATGGCTAACTACTCCGCAGAAGATATTGAAGTACTCACGGGGCTGGACCCGGTAAAAAAACGTCCGGGCATGTACACGGAAACCACACGCCCCAATCATCTGGCCCAGGAAATTATTGACAACAGCGTTGACGAAGCGCTTGCCGGTTACGCCAAGAGCATCGAAGTGATTCTGCACAAGGATCAGTCGGTGACCGTGACCGACGACGGTCGCGGCATGCCGGTGGATATTCACCCGGAGCAGGGTAAACCGGGTGTGGAAGTCATCCTCTGCACGCTCCACGCCGGGGGTAAATTCTCCAACAAGAACTACCAATTCTCCGGCGGCCTCCACGGTGTAGGTGTGTCTGTGGTGAATGCGCTTTCACAAAAGCTCGAAGTCACCATCAAACGCGATGGCAATGTGTATCGCATGGGCTTTGCCAACGGCGACAAGGCCAGCGAGCTGGACATTGTTGACACCTGTCCCAAGCGCCAGACAGGTACCAGCGTGCGCTTTTTGCCCAATCCTGTTTATTTTGATTCGCCCAAATTTTCGGTCAGCCGCCTGCGCCATGTGCTGCGCGCCAAGGCTGTGCTCTGCCCGGGCCTGCGTGTCACCTTCCTTGACGAGCAGATCGGTGAAAAAGACGAGTGGTACTACGAAGATGGTTTGCGCGATTACCTCTCCGGCGCCACCCAGGGTTGGGAAAGACTTCCCGATACGCCGTTTGTGGGCGAATTCAGCGGTAAAACCGAAGCGGTAAGCTGGGCGGTGCAATGGCTGCCGGAAGGCGGCGAACTGGTACAGGAAAGCTACGTCAACCTGATTCCCACAGCCCAGGGCGGTACCCATGTGAATGGTCTGCGCACCGGTCTGCTGGATGCCATGCGCGAGTACTGCGAGTTTCGCAATCTGTTGCCTCGCGGTGTGAAGCTGGCACCGGAGGATTTGTGGAACAACATCTGTTACGTACTCTCCTTCAAGCTGGCCGATCCACAGTTTTCCGGTCAGACCAAGGAGCGCCTCACTTCCCGCGAAGCGGCGGCGTTTGTTTCCGGTGTGGCCAAAGATGCCTTTGTGCTCTGGTTGAACCAGCACACGGAAGACGGCGACAAGCTGGCGGACTTCTGCATCAACAATGCGCAAAAACGCGTGCGCTCGAGCAAAAAAGTGGCGCGCAAGAAAGTGACTCAGGGGCCGGCACTGCCCGGCAAGCTGGCGGACTGTTCCAGCGGAGATCCGGTGCGCAGCGAATTGTTTCTGGTGGAAGGTGACTCGGCGGGCGGTTCTGCCAAGCAGGCGCGTGACCGCGAGTTTCAGGCCATCATGCCGCTGCGCGGTAAAATCCTGAACACCTGGGAAGTGGACTCGGAAGAAATTCTCGCCAGCCAGGAAGTGCACGATATTTCTGTGGCCATAGGTCTGGATCCCGGCAGCGAGGACCTGAGCGAACTGCGCTATCACAAGATCTGCATTCTCGCCGACGCTGACTCAGATGGCTTGCATATTGCAACTCTCCTGTGTGCACTTTTTGTCAAACACTTTCCCGCGCTGGTGCGCAATGGTCATGTGTTTGTGGCCATGCCGCCCTTGTACCGCATAGATGTGGGCAAAGAGGTTTACTACGCGCTGGATGAAAGTGAGAAGAAAGGCATACTCGATCGCCTTTCTGCTGAAAACAAGAAGGGCAAGATCAATGTGCAGCGCTTCAAGGGCCTGGGCGAAATGAACCCCATGCAATTGCGTGAAACCACCATGGCGGTGGACACACGTCGTCTGGTGCAGCTCACCATTGACGACGAGGAATCCACAACCCGGATCATGGACATGATGCTCGCCAAGAAGCGCGCCGCCGATCGCAAAAACTGGCTGGAAGAGAAGGGCAATCTGGCGGATATCGTGTTATAGGAATTGATTATGACTCCGCTCAACTATCTCTACCTTCTCGGGAAGTACGAGGAGTATCGCCCGCAGATTGATCGTCTGCTGGAGTCCATTGTTACCACTCTGGCACCCAATCGTGTGGTGACCAGCGAGGATATGACGGCGGTGGTTAAGAAGCTGCACACTTCCTACCCCTTTGTTGAACTGATGTTCTGTCTGGATGACAAGGGAACCCAGATCAGCAACTCGGCGGCAGCGCCGGGTATTGCCGATTCCAAGCGTCGCGAGGCGGCGCTGGGATCGGATCGCAGCAATCGCACCTACTATCGCGATGCGCGTGAAAATGCCGCTGCCACCACTGTGACCTCGCCCTATCTTTCCAGCGCAACCCATCAGCTGGCTATTTCGGCCGTGCAGCGTTTTATCAATGCCTCCAACCAGACCTGCTATCTGGTAATCAATTTCAATCTGGAAAAACTCATTACCTTCCTCAATGGCGATAGCCTGCGCCGTCGCGTTCATCCGCTGTTTCAGGTGGTCTATGGCGTGATAGGTGTGATGCTGGTCGCCGTGGCGATTTTTTTGCTGGTCACTGCTGGTGCCCAGTTGGTGCAGGTTATCTATCAGCACACCAACACGGCCACTCAGGCCTTTGGCATGGTGATATTGATTACACTTGGGCTGGCAATTTTTGATCTGGGCAAGACGATCCTCGAGGAGGAAGTGCTGATGCACAAAGATGTGCACAATCAGGATTCGTCGCGCCGAACCATCAGCCGCTTTATGTCGGCGATTGTGATTGCGGTTTCAATTGAATCGCTGCTGTTGATGTTCAAGTCCCTGCTCGGCGATGCAACGCATTTAAATAGCGCGGTGTTAATGCTCTTTGCCGCCGTTGCGCTGCTTGTCGGTTTGGGCGCATACCTGCGCCTGACCAGCGATAAAAAATAATTTCAGGTCGCGAAAAATCAGGAGCACTCGTGGCTACAAAAAATAAAACGGCTTATGTTTGCAACGACTGCGGTGCCGAGTTCAGCAAGTGGCAGGGCCAGTGCTCGGAGTGCGGTGCCTGGAACACTTTGAGCGAAGTGCGCCTCGGCCCCACACCTTCCAACCGTTCGGCAAAATTTCAGGGCTATGCGGGTGCGACTACAGGTCAGGTGCAGACGCTGGCGGAAATCAATCTCACGGATCTGCCGCGCATTTCCAGTGGTGTGGGCGAATTTGATCGGGTACTGGGCGGCGGTTTTGTGCCGGGTTCGGTGGTGCTGATTGGCGGTCATCCGGGCGCGGGCAAATCCACATTGCTGTTGCAAACACTGTGTCATCTGGCGCGCACCTTGCCTGCACTCTATATCACCGGCGAGGAATCCCTGCAGCAGGTGGCCATGCGTGCCCAGCGCCTCGGCCTGCCCACCGACAAACTGCAATTGCTAAGCGAAACCAGTGTGGAAAGTATCTGCGCCACCGCGCAAAAGCTCTCACCCAAGGTGATGGTGATCGACTCCATTCAGGTGATGCATCTGGAAGATATCAGCTCCGCTCCCGGTTCTGTTTCGCAGGTGCGCGAAAGCGCGGCTTACCTGACGCGCTTTGCCAAACAGACAGGCACGGTATTAATTCTGGTGGGCCATGTGACCAAAGATGGATCTCTGGCGGGACCAAAGGTGCTGGAACACATGATCGACTGTTCCATTCTGCTGGAGGGCGACAACGACTCACGCTTCCGCACGCTGCGCGGCCACAAGAACCGCTTTGGCGCCGTCAACGAGCTGGGGGTTTTTGCCATGACCGAGCAGGGCATGCGTGAGGTGCACAATCCATCCGCCATTTTCTTGCAGCGCGCTGAGGAAATTTCTTCCGGCTCTGTGGTGATGGTGATGTGGGAAGGCACGCGCCCGCTGCTGATAGAAATTCAGGCGCTGGTAGACGATAGTCATCTGGGCAATCCGCGAAGGGTGGCGGTGGGTATGGATCAAAACCGTCTTTCCATGTTGCTGGCGGTGCTGCACAGACACGGCGGCATTATGGTGGGCGATCAGGATGTGTTCGTGAACGTGGTGGGCGGCGTAAGAGTGATGGAAACCAGCGCCGACCTGGCGGTGTTGCTGGCCATAGTGTCCAGTTTCCGCGACCGCGCTCTGCCGGAAGATCTGATTGTGTTCGGCGAAGTGGGGCTGGCGGGAGAAATTCGTCCCGTACCCAGTGGTCAGGAGCGGTTGCGGGAGGCCAGCAAACACGGCTTCAAGAAAGCCATTATTCCCTTTGCCAATGCGCCGCGGGAAAAGTATCCCGGCATGGAAGTCATGGCCGTCAAAAATTTGCAGGAAGCGCTCAACTGCATCAGCTAGAAAAGTATTTCGCTTAGCTTTATTGCTGTTGAGCGAGATAGGCCTTCAGCAGCGCATCGTTCTCTGCATCTACGGGCTCATAGGCAACGCCCAGCAGATGCTCGCGCAGATGAACCAGTTTGCCCGCGAGTTTTATCTGCCCGAGCGGATTTTCCGGCTGCTTGTCCACCATGACCAGCAGGCTGATGTTATCGCCCGGTTTTAGTGGATGTTCGTCCAGCAGCGCCAGGCGGGCGCCTGAGTAGGACATGTCCAGCAAGTGAGCTTCCCATTGCCTGTCGCCGTAGGTCAGCTGCGCGTAGGTGCGCACCGGCAAGCGGTTGTGACGGCGGCGTTCCTGATCATTTTGAGCCTGAGTCATGGCGCGACTCCTGTTCAGGATTTTGCGTTATGTATCAGTTCGGCCAGTTCCCGCTCTGCGGCTTTAGGGTCGCCGAGATTGAGTTCGATCAGGCGGCGCAGATGGCCGATGCTGTCGAGATCAATCAGCTCGCACATCAACCCCAGCTGTTGCTGCGATTGGTGGGCAATGCGTGTGCTCATGGAAATGGGAGTCTGATCGGAGAGGTGTACACAGGCATCGACGGGCTGTTGTTCATCAAACCTGTGTTCTTGCGGAAGGTGCAAAAGCAAACCTTTCAGGGAGATATCTATCAGTTCTGCTGTACAGCGGTAATCGCCCTGTTCCAGCTCTACTTCGGCTTCAAAGTCTACCCGGCTAAAACGACGTCTTTCGTTGGTCATGCCCAGTCTCTGTGATGGCGTTAATGACACAAGTGTAGCTGCTCGCCGTGTTTTAGCCAGAAGACAGCGCGCTTTTTCCCTCGGCAAACAGATGCGTGCCTGACTATAATCGCCGCTTTGTTTTCATCATGGCGTGCAGGTTTCGGGAGAGCGGGGACGATGACGGATTTGCGCATAGGTATAGATTTGGGTGGCACCAAGACCGAGGTCATTCTGCTCAGCGGCGCCACAGGTGAGCGCTTCCGTACGCGCATCCCCACGGTGCGCAACGACTATGGGGCCACCATTGATTCCATCGCCAGTCTGGTGGCCATGGCGGAAGCCGAGTCGGGCATCAGCGGCCTGCCGGTGGGGGTGGGTATTCCCGGCACCATATCGCGCAAAACCGGCTGTGTGAAAAACGCCAATTCCACCTGGATTAATGGCCATCCGTTGCAGCGGGATCTGAGCGAGCGTCTGGGGCGGGAAGTCAAAGTCACCAACGATGCCAACTGTCTTGCTGTGTCCGAAGCCACCGATGGGGCCGGGCGCGGCTACGAGCTGGTGTTTGCCGGTATTCTCGGCACTGGCTGCGGTGCCGGTCTGGCATTTCAGGCCCAGCCTATTGTCGGGCCCAATGGCGTGGCGGGGGAGTGGGGTCATAATCCCTTGCCCTGGACTTCCGAAACTGAACTGCGCGCCCGGCCCTGCTACTGCGGTCGCTTTGGTTGTCAGGAAACGTTTCTCTCGGGTACAGGGCTATGCCTCACCTACACCCTGGCCGGTGGCGAATCCCTTACCGGCGATCAGATAATGCAGCGAGCCGCCGCCGGTGAAGGCCGCGCGCGTCAGGTGCTGGATACCTATCTGGACCAGCTGGCGCGTGGCCTGGCGGGCGTGATCAATGTGCTGGACCCGGATGTGATAGTGCTGGGCGGCGGCGCCTCCAATATTGCAGAAATCTACAGCCGCGTGCCAGAACTGCTGCCCCGCTATGTGTTTGGCGGCGAGTGCGACACTCCTGTGTTACGGGCTGTACACGGCGACTCCAGCGGTGTGCGCGGCGCCGCCTGGTTGAATCCCCTGTGATACGTTTTCTCCTTGTCTTCATATTGTTTCTTGCAGCTCAGCCATGGGCCCAGACGCAGACACCCCAGCGGGTGGTCTCCCTCAACATGTGTCTCGATCCTCTGCTGCTGCAGTTGCTGCCGCCGGAGCGGCTGGTGTCCCTGACTTATCTGTCCGGTCAGTCCCAGCTGTCGGCCATCAGCGATCAGGTGCGGGAACTGGTGCAGGCGCGCGGACTGCTGCTCAATCACGGTCTGGCGGAGGAGCTGGTGCCTTTGGCGCCGGACCTGATTCTGGCAGGGGAATTTGGGGCCACTGATGCCGTGGCGCTTCTGCAACAACAGGGCTATCGGGTGGAAAAGCTCGGTCTGCCTCAAGGGCTGGCAGATATCGCCAGCCATTTGCGCCAGCTGGGTAGCCTGCTGGGCGAGGAGGAAAGAGCCGAGGCCATGGCCAGCCAGCTGGAACAGAAGCTGGCACAGATGGACTACCGTGAGTTGCCCGAGTCCAGTCGCCCCCGTGCCCTCTGGTATGCACCCAATGGTTTTGTCACTGGCCGCTTTACGCTGGAGGACGAGCTGATGCAGCGCGCTGGTTACCGCAATCTGGCGGCGGAGCAGGGGTTGCAGGGCTTTGTGCAGCTGGATCTGGAGGCGCTGCTCACGCTTGCGCCGGAAGTGCTGATTGTGGAGGCAGGTTACGTGGAATCCTTTTCTCTGGCGCGGGAGTATCTGCACCACCCGGCCTTGGTGCGCAACAGCCGCAAGCTGGAGCTGCCGGCGGCCCTGTCGGTATGCGCCGTGCCCCAGGTGGCTGAAGCCTTGGCCAGTCTGGTAAATGCGCGGGAGTCGCAGCCATGAATCGCCGCGAGAGACTTTGCCTGTTGCTGTTGAGTCTGGGGCTGCTTTTGGCCTTTGCTCTGGCGCTCGATCTGGGAGTGTCAGATCTGGGACTGGCGGATGCTCTGGGTGAATGGCGCCGGAGTGAATCGGGCCTGGCCTCGGTGGTGGTGTGGGAAATCCGACTGCCCCGCGCCCTGCTGGCTGTGCTGGTGGGGGCCAGTCTGGGTATGGCGGGTGCGGCCATGCAGGGGTTATTGCGCAATCCACTGGCGGAGCCGGGCGTGCTGGGGGTGTCCAGTGGTGCAGCTCTGGGGGCGGTGCTGGTGCTCTACTTTGGTCTGGCGGCCGCTGGCAGCTGGTGGCTGCCCATGGCGGCCATGGTCGGTGCCTTTGTGGCGCTGCTGCTGGTCTATCTGCTGGCCGGTTCGGGCACCAGTGTGCTGGGGCTGATTCTGGCCGGTGTGGCCATCAATGCCATGGCGGGCGCGCTTATCGCTCTGGCCCTCAACTTTGCGCCCAGCCTTTTTGCCTTTCAGGAAATTGTCTTCTGGCTGATGGGTTCGCTGGCCAACCGCAATCTCACCCACCTGCAACTGGCGGCGCCCTTTGTGCTGCTGGGGTGCCTGCTGATGTGGAGCCGGGGCCGTTTTCTCGATGCGCTGAGCCTCGGGGAAGAGAGCGCCCGCTCTCTGGGTTTTGATGCTGTTCGTGAGCGCTTACTCATCTTGCTGGGCTTGGCGCTGGCGGTGGGCGCGTCGGTGGCGGTGAGTGGCAACATAGGTTTTGTGGGACTGGTAGTGCCCCATCTGCTGCGCCCGGTAATGAGCCAGAGACCCGGTCGCCTGCTGCTGGCCAGTGCGCTGGGCGGTGCGCTTCTGGTGCTGCTGGCGGATTTGCTGGTGCGCCAGCTGGATGTGGCGCGGGAGCTAAAGCTGGGGGTGGTCACTTCGCTAGTAGGCGGCCCCTTCTTCCTGTATCTGCTGCTGCACAGCAAAAAGAGGTGGATCTGATGCTCCGGGCGCAACAGCTGCAATGGCAACTGGAGGGCAGGGCTATCCTGCGTCAGCTGGATATCGATCTGGTGCCCGGCCAGTTTGTGGGCTTGATTGGCCCCAATGGCGCGGGCAAGAGTAGCCTGCTGCGACTGCTGGCGGGACTGGCGGCGCCTACCTCCGGCGAGGTACTGGCGCGGCGCTCGCCCGCAGAAAAAGCCAGCTCCCTGCGTCAGTTGCCACCCAGGGAAAGAGGCCGCTGGTTGGCCTATCTGGCTCAGCAGGAAAAACCCGCCTGGCCTCTGGCGGTGGAACATCTGGTGGAGCTGGGTCGCAGCCCCTGGCGAGGTCTGGCTTCGGCACAGGAGGATGCGCGCGCCATAGCTACAGCATTGGAAATCACAGATCTCTTGCCGCTGCGTCAGCGGCCCATCAACTGTCTTTCCGGCGGCGAGCTGCAAAGAGCCCAGCTGGCGCGGGTGTTTGCCGGAGAGCCGCAGGTAATTCTGGCGGACGAGCCTATCGCGGCTCTGGACCCCTACCACCAGCTACACATCATGGAACTGTTGCGCGGCTGTGCAGATAAAGGTGGGCTGGTGGTGGCTGCGCTCCACGATCTGAGTCTGGCGGCCCGCTTTTGTCAGCGACTAGTGTTGCTGGATCAGGGCCAACTGGTAGCCGATGGCGAGCCGGTGGCGGTGCTCACCCCGGAAAATCTGGCGCAGGTCTACGGCATTAGCGCCCATGTGGACTGCCGCGAGGATGGCGTGGTGGTGATTCCCCGGCAACGGCAGGAGCGCGGCAGCCCCTGATTTTCGGCTGCCGCCGCCGGGCGCAGATGCTATGCTAGCGCCCGGTTTGACGCGGTCTGCCCCAGGACCTGGCCGCGTTTGTTCAAGATGCAATGATGTCTCCTATGCTGACCCATTTTTCCCGCTCTCTGTTGGCTCCCCGTCACTGGCCCTCCTGGCTGGGGCTTCTACTCTGGTATCTGATCAGCCAGCTTCCCTATCGCGTGCAGTACTGGATGGCCAAGGGTCTTGCGCTGCTGCTCAAGCGCAACAAGCGCCGCCTGCACTGGGCGAAGGTCAACATAGATCTGTGTTTTCCGGATAAGAGCGAAGAAGAAAAAAAGCAGCTGCTGGAAGAGACGCTGTTTTCTACCGCGCTGGCCATGTTTGAAACCGGCATCGCCTGGTTCTGGCCCAAGTGGCGCCTGCGTCATCTGTATACTATCAAGGGCGAAGAATATCTGCAGGCTGCGCGCGAGTCGGGGCAGGGTGCGCTGCTGTTGAGCATGCACTTTACTCATCTGGATCTGGGCAGCGCCATGCTGGGACAGCACACGGATTACGACGGCATGTACAGCCCTCACAAGAATCCGGTTTACGACTATGTGCAGAAATCCCGCCGCGAAGCCTATTGTCCGGGCATCACCATTCCCCGAGACAATGTGCGTCTGATGGTCAGCCGTCTGCGTCAGGGGCGCATGATCTGGTACGCACCTGATCGCGATCTGGGGCCAAAGGTCAGTATCTTTGTTCCCTTCTTTGGTGTACCTGCCGCCACCGTCACCGCCACAGGAAAATTCGCGCAGATGGGCCGCGCGCGGATTGTTCCCTTTACCCAGCATCGCCTGCCCAATGGGCAGGGTTACGAGCTGGTGGTTCACCCGCCTTTTGAAAACTATCCCACGGGCGATGAATATCAGGACACACTGCGGGTCAATCAGTTTATCGAGGAGCAGGTGCGCCTCTATCCCGGTCAGTACTTCTGGGCTCAGCCGCGTTTCAAAACTCGCCCTGAAGGCGAGCCGGATGTTTACTAGTTACGATTTCCCTGTCACTGAATAGGTTATGATGGCGATCGCCATCACAGCAGTTGCTGTCTCTGTGTACGCGATAAAATGCAGGAGACCTGTCCAGATTTTTGTGTGACTTACCTATTTATTGAAGGAAACATCCATGAAAAAAATAGTTGCAATTGTCGCGGTGCTTTTTCTGTCTTCAGCGGTTTGTGCTGAGCCCGCCAGTCGGCAAACGATTGAACGAATGCTGAGTGCGTCCGGCTCCGAGGCAATCATTGATAGCGCCTTGGCGCAGATCGATGGCGTCATGTCACAAATGCTGTCAGGCATGAATGTGCCGGAAGAGAAAAGAGCTTCCATTGAGCAATTCAGCAAGCGCTACAAGGAACTGGTGCAGGAAGAAATTTCCTGGGAAAAGCTCAAAGGCCCGATGATTGACATCTATGCGCGGGTTTACACCGAAGAAGAAGCCAAGGCTACGTTGGATTTTCTGGAATCGCCGGTAGGTCGCAAGATGGTGGCAAAAAACCCGGAACTTATGCAGGCCAGCATGGAACTTATGCAGCAGAACATGATGCGTCTTATGCCCAAACTGGAGGCGTTGATTCAGGAAATGCAGGCAGCGAATTAAAAACTTCTGAAGCCGGCGCGGCTGTAACGGCGCCGGCTTTTTTGTTGCCTGTTTGTTCAGGCTTCCGCAATAGCCCCTTTATTAATCCCTTCATAGGCTTTTACGCGAATTTTTTTATCCGGATTTTCGGCGCGACTGCGGTTTGCAATATGGTGGGCGAGAAATTCCACCGTGGAGTCAGTGTCAATCAGATAACAACAGCGTTGCGGCAGGCTGAGTTCAAAAGCGCCCTGCGCCGAAACATAGGCAAAGCGGTAATAGGTGTTGCCCTTATCCTCAAACGCCTCGGCAATATCCTCGCGTGTGCCTATGTAGATATCCCGCCAGCGCTCCGCCCAGAGCTGTTCAAGCTCGGCACTTTTCTGCTGATTGGCCCAGATATCAATGCGTGAGCGATGACCGTGGGCAATGCGCTGACAGTTGCCGCCATGTTTTTTCAAGCCGTGACTGTAATGATAAAAAGCGCCGTCGATTTTTTCGCATTCAAACTGCAATTCCAGTCGTGCCACGCTCTCGGGAAACAGGGTCTTGAGCTGCGCAATACACCAGTCGGCAACGGATTCAGGTGTCAGTTCTTGTGCGTCCACCAACGCAATCGCTGAACGCGGCGAGCGCGTGTGTAAAAACTCACCTTTATTACCAAAAGCCCAGTAAATCTCTAAAAAATCCCCCTCATCCTGGATGCGAATCTGTGGCGAGCGCACAGGCACTGCCAGACGGTGATCCAGCTCCTCATCCAGCCAGCGGCGAATCTGCTTTTTCACGGTGCCGAAGTCACACACCATGCCCTGCTGATCCAGTTCTCCATGCAGTACCACATTGGCCAGCCAGGTTTCGCCCAGCAGGCCGCGTTTCCCATCCAGAAAGCTGAAATCCACGTTGGTGAGGTGATCGACGAAAAGCTGCATAAGGTGGTGCCAGGTTAAGGGTCAGGGGTGCGAATCATACCACTCCGGCCCCACTCCGGCGGCACTCCCGGGCCCGAAAAAAAAACAGACCTGCCCCCCTTGCTTTTTCATGCTATGTAGCACACAGTATATACTGTGTATTGCATAGTATGTGGAGCACAGTATGGCAGATGAGCAGTTTGAAAAGCTTAAGCAGGAGCTGCGACGGGGGATTTTGGTGCTCGCTGTGTTGGGGTCTTTAAGGCAACCGCACTACGGCTACTCCCTTCGCAAGCAGTTGCAGGGCGCGGGATTGGACATAGACGAAGGGACTTTGTACCCCCTGGTGCGTCGCTTGGCGGACCAGGGGCTCTTGACCAGTGAGTGGCAGCAGGGTGAGGGGCGCGAGCGCCGCTACTACCAGTTATCCGCCGAAGGCCGGGTCTTGCTGCAAGACCTCTATGCCGAGTGGCAGCTGCTAAACAATCATGTAAGTAAAATTTTGGAGGCTGGAAATGGAGCTGATTGATCGCTATATGCACGCGGTTGGGCAGGCCTTGCCGGAAAGTCGTCGCGACGAAATTGTTCGCGAGTTGCGCGCCAATATTCTCGACAAGCTGGAAGCCTTCGCTGAAAGCCAGGGCCGGGAACCCGCAGAGGCTGAAGTATCTGGCTTGTTAAAAGAGCTTGGACATCCGCAAAAAGTGGCGGGTAGCTTTTTGACCGGGCAACAGTTGGTTAGCACGGATCTGTTCCCGGTTTATAAGAGTTCATTGCATTACGGGATGATAGTGGTGTTTATCCTCGCCCTGATTCAGTTCGGTGTCCATTTTCTCGCTAGCGGGCATTTGGCGATAACCGGATTCGTTTTCGCGATTTTTCATAAGGCATTGATCATGTTCGCCTGTGTGACGGGTGTGTTCTATTTGCTAAGCAACCCGGTAGGCGGGAAGGAGTACTTTAACCCTTACCGGAATTGGGCTCCGGAGAAGTTGCCGCCGGCAACCCGTGGCTGGCAGAGGATTCACGCAGGCGAGCAGGGTGTTGCTTTCGCATCGGACTTGTTCTTCCTGTTGCTTCTGAATTACAGCTTGTGGATGCCGTCTGCGAGACAGGCTGAATTGGCGGTGACATTTGCTCCCGAAGTTGAGGCGTGGATTCCCTTCCTGTCTATTGTGTTGATCATTTCGCTCTTGTTTGGTCTGTGGAATTTCATGCAACGCTACTGGACTATTCCCAAGCTGATTGTGGATGCAATGATTAATCTGGTCAGCGCGTTGATTCTGCTAACACTCAGTCGCGTGTCACCGATTTGGGTTGATGCGGGAAGTGCTTCATCTGAACGTATTGAGGCGTTGGGCATCAGCAATCAAGTGATTGGCGTGAGTCTGTTCTGGGTCGGTATTTGGCTGCTATTTATGGCGGGTTGGAGGTTATATCGGGCCTGGCAATTATCCCGTTGATATATGGTGGAAAGTTGTCATGGACGACACCAGCCTGGCATCAGAATGCTTATATTTAATTCGTCTATATTTCGCGATCTTATGCCTTTACAATAAGCGAGTTTTTCACCGAATTCCCCGGTGCATTCTGCTGCCTGGCTTTGAATTACAGAGGATTGTTATGAATCACACCTATAGCTTGATCTGGAACTCCGCTACTCGCTCCTACGTCCCCGCTCCTGAAACTGCTCGTCGTGTCACCAAGGGTCGCTTTCGCACCCTGGCTTTGGCTCTGGCTATCTCTGCTGCCTGCGGTGTAGAAGCAGCGCCTCAGGGTGGTGTGGTGGTTGACGGTAGTGCAAGCATTGCGACTCTGGGTGATGTCACCAATATCCATCAGGCCACAGGCGCAGTGACTATTAACTGGCAGGGCTTTGATATTGCTGCGGGCGAAACCGTCAACTTCCTTCAGCCGGATGCATCATCCCTGGCACTCAACCGCGTGTTGAGCGGCGACGGCACCCAGATTCATGGCAGCCTCAACGCCAATGGCCGGGTATTTGTACTGGATGCCAATGGCGTACTTTTCGGTAAAACCGCGCAGGTGAATGTGGGCTCACTGGTGGCCTCCACGCTGGATTTGCGTTACAGCGACGACCAGCATTTTGAATTTGCCGGCAATGGCAATCCCGCTGCTGTTATCAACCTCGGCCAGATCACCGCAGCCGATGGCGGCGCTGTGGCACTGCTGGGCGGTCAGGTGAGCAACCAGGGCATAGTGCGCGCCCGTCTCGGCAGCGTGGCTCTTGCCGCGGGTAACGAGATCACTCTCGACTTTGCCGGTGACGGTCTGCTCAATGTGCAAATCGACCAGGCGGCTGCCCGGGCGCTGGCCAGCAACGGCGGTCTGATTCAGGCCAACGGCGGCAGCGTGCTGATGACTGCCCAAGCCAGCGATGCCCTGCTGCAGACAGTGGTCAACAACACCGGTGTGATTGAAGCCCGCACACTGCAGGAGCGCGACGGCAAGATTATGCTGTTGGGTGGTTTTGATGGCGGCACAGTGGAAGTGAGCGGTCGCCTGGATGCCAGTGCTCCCGAAGGCGGCGATGGCGGCTTTATTGAAACTTCTGGCGCAGTGGTCAAGGTGCACAGCAATCTGCTGGTCACTACTGATGCTCCCCAGGGAACAACAGGCACCTGGTTGATAGACCCCACCAACATTCGCATTAGCTACGAAGGTGAAAACGACGGTACCAGCCACATAGCCACTCAGGCGCTGCTTAACAGCCTGGTTACCACCAATGTGATTGTAGAAACCCAGGCTGCCGGCTCCCAGCCGGGAAATATCACCATAGCTGATCCCGTCTTCTGGGGTTCGGGCAACACACTGACGCTTGATGCTCACAACAATATTGCCATCAACAGCTACATACACGCGCCCAGCGGCGGGCTGGAGCTTATTGCCGGTGGCAATATCACCACCGGTGCCGAAGGCCATTTGCGTTTGGCCCGTTTCGAACTGGTTGCAGGCAACTGGTCGCAAGTGACCAATAACCTGCCCAGGTTCAATGTGGATGATTTCACTTTAAGCGGCGGTAACTTTACGCGCGCTCTGGCGGGTAATGGTGCAGGCACTCCCTGGCAAATTACCGATATCTACGGCCTGCAGGGTCTGGTAACCACACCTAATGCCAACGCCATTCTGGTAAATGATATTGATGCGTCTATTGCCAATAGCTGGAATAGCGGTGCTGGCTTTGCGCCCATAGGTACGCAAGCCAGAGCCTTCACGGGCAATTTTGATGGCGGTGGCCATTTTATTTACAACCTGCAGATCAGCCGCGCCGGTGAAGACAATGTGGGCTTCTTTGGTTACACCAACGGTGCCAGCATTACACGCTTTGGACTTGAAGGCGTGAGTGTCAGCGGCAACAACTTTGTCGGCGCTCTGGTGGGTCAAGCCAATAACACCAGCATTGAAAATATTGCCGTGGCTGGCAGTGTGACTGCCGCGGGCAATAACGCTGGTGGTCTGGCGGGGGCTCTTGCGGCTGACGCCTCTGTTGCCAACAGCTACTCCACTGCAGGAGTCACCGCCAGCGGTGCTGCCGGTGGTCTGGTGGGCAGTGTGACGGATTCCGAGATCAGCACCAGCTACGCCAGCGGTGCAGTTGCAGGTGCTGATGATCAGGAGGGGGGGCTGGTAGGTCTGTTTGATTCAGGCAGTGTCACTACCAGCTATTGGGACGAGGACACTACCAATCAGTCTACGGCTGCAGGTGCTGACAGCCTCGAGGTACCTGCTGCTGACGCTGTATCCGGTAATGGCGGCCCCAATGCTCTGGCTTATTCGCAGATTTCTTACCTTAACCTGGATTTTGTTAACAACTGGTTTATCGCCGAAGGCTCTTCTCGCCCGATGCTGCGTGCCTTCCTTGATGGCGGCAATATTTCCAATCTTTATCAACTGCAGGGAATGGCAGCCAACCTGTCAGGCGATTATCTCTTGACCGGCAATATCGACGCCTCTGTCACTGCTGCCAGTGTGGCTGCAGGTAATGGCGGAAACTTTAGCGATGTTTGGGGTGGCCGCGGTTTTGCACCTATCCACGATGGTGGCGCTGGCTTTACCGGGTCACTAAATGGCGCCAATTTTGAAATAACCGGGCTCAGTTTAAATCGACCAAATTCCGGTTCCAGTGGCCTTTTTGCGGTTCTTAATAATTCTGCTTCTGTCTCGTCATTGGGCCTGGTGAATGTTGATATTGCAGGTGGAGTTGCGACTGGTGGATTGGCAGGAATAAATATTGGAACTGTCGAGGGTATTTATATCAGTGGCCAGGTCAGCGGCAATACTATGGTTGGTGGCTTGGTAGGGATTAGTGCAGGGAGTCTACTGGATTCCTACAGTACAGCAAATGTTAACGCTACTGCGGACAATGTTGGAGGACTGGTAGGCCTTAATGAGGGAGTTATTGAGAATGCCTATGTTACTGGCAGTGTTACATCCGCAGTTGGCATGAACGTAGGCGGCTTGGTCGGCGTTAATTCTGGTGGTTCTATCTTCACCAGTTATGCCTCAGGCAGCGTAGAGGGGGGCATTAATACTGGTGGGCTGGTTGGAAACAACACAGGCACTGTAGAGAACGGTTATTGGGATACCTATACCACTGGTCAGGTTAATGGTGCTGGTGGCAATTCAGGTACCATCACTGGGGCTGAGCTGAACGGTGAATGGGGTAATGGTGAAGATGCCTACAATCAGGCCAGCTACGCCGGTTTTGATTTCGGCTCTGACTGGTTTATTGCCGAAGGTTATTCCCGCCCCATGCTGCGCGCTTTCCTCAATTACACAACAAGCGGCGGCAGCTACCGAATTACCAACGCGTATCAACTGCAGGGCATGGCTGCGGACCTTTCCGGCAGTTATGTGCTGATGAATGACATAGATGCCTCGGTTATCGCCGCTACTGGCAACATTGCCGATGTATGGGGCGGTCGCGGTTTTGCGCCCATAGGCAATTATGACGCTGGTAATACTCTGGCTTTCAATGGCAGCTTCAATGGTAACGGCCATGTGATTAGTGGTCTGACCATTGATCGTCCTGATCAGGATTATGCCGGTCTCTTTGGCCGCGCCTGGGAAGATGCCAGCATCAGCAATGTCGGGCTGGTGGACGTGAGCATTGTGGGTAACGACAACGTAGGTGCACTGGTTGGCTGGAGCTACGCCAATGTCTCCGGCGTCTTTGTTCAAGGTGGCGATGTTACTGCTACAGCATCTCAGGCTGGTGGTCTCATAGGTGGTAACTCCGGCACTATCGCCGATAGCTATACGGATGTGACTGTTCACGCGGATGACAGTAACGCCGGTGGTCTGGTGGGGCTGCTTGAGGATGGAAGTATCCAGCGCACCTATGCTCTGGGCAATGCTTCTGCAGCTGGTGCCAACCAAGGTGCGTTGGTCGGCCAAAGAGGTGAAGGCACAGCTATCGAGAACAGTTTTGTGCTCGATACCGCAGGCGCTGGAGTAGGCCTTGGCGATAACACAGGTGTCAACTCGCTGAGTTCAGCCCAGTTTATGCAACTGAGCAGTTTTGCTGGCTGGAGTATTTCCGGTCAGGGCGGTTCAGGTGCTACCTGGCGCATCTATGAGGGCCACAGCACACCGCTGCTGCGCAGCTTCCTGACGCCCATTACTGTCACCGCCTACGATGATACCCGCGTGTACGATGGCGGCCCCTATGTAGGCCTGCATGAGATCAACGGCACCAGCGGTAACGGTGTGCGCTACGGCATGAACTACGCGCAATTCCTTGCCGCCTTTGGTGAAGATGGTGTGCCTTACACAGCTCCCGACTTGTTGGGCACCATGGATCTGGAATACGCAGGTACTTCACAGGGCGCATCAAATGCTGGCTACTATTCGCTGACTCCCACTGAGCTTTGGTCTACCCAACTGGGTTACGACATAGTGATCAGCGAAGGTGAACTGGTGATTGATCCATTGACCATCAGCATCACCTTGTCCATCAATGATGCCACCAAGATTTACGGCGATCCTGATCCCGCATTCAGTTGGAGAATCACTCAAGGTGCAGTGGCATCCGGCGATACAGCCCAGCTGACGCTGAGCCGCCAGGCCGGTGAAAACGTGGGTAACTACACCATCTTTGGTACACCGGTCGGCGATCTGGCAGGCGGCAACTATCAAGTGACCATCAACAACGGTGTGCTCACCATTACTCCGCGCAGTCTGGTCATTGATATCAATGATCTGGAAAAAATCTACGGCGATGCCGATCCGGAATTCACCTGGGCCATCAGCCAAGGCAGCCTCGCCAATGGCGATCAACTGCAACTGGCGCTGACAAGAGAGGCGGGTGAAAACGTGGGCAGTTACGTCATCAGCGCCAATGGCGAACAGCTGAGCAGCAACTACAACTACACCATCAACGATGGTGTGCTGACCATTACTCCTCGCCCGCTGGTACTGACAGCGGATAACCTGGTGAAAATCTACGGTGAAGAAGATCCTGATCTCACCTGGAGCATCACCAGTGGTTCTCTGGTGGATGGCGATACGCTGGTGGTGAATATCAGCCGCGACGATGGCAGCAACGTGGGTGTCTACACCATTCGCCTGAACGTGAATGCTGAAGAAAACGGCAACTACACACTGGCGCTGGTGGATGGCCAGCTGCAAATCACTCCGGCGCAACTGACCATCACAGCCAACGATGTCACCAACTACTGGAATCTGTTGCCCGCCTTTACCGCAACTGTGGAAGGTCTGGTCAACGGCGATACCGAAGCCGGTGTGCTGGGCAACAGTCTGGCGGTAACTTCCAACATGACTCTGCCACTGCCCGGCCAATATGTGCTGACACCTTCCGCCACGCAAATTGGCAACAACTACACCATCAACTTTGTTGAAGGTGTGTTGACACTCCTGAGTTCAAATCCCGGCGGCAACTATGTGGGTGCCCTGACCGGAACGCAATTGCCAGCACGTGAGGCTCTGGGGCGCGAACTGCGCGCCAATATCTTCGAAGGCCGTCCGCTGCTTGATGGCAGCGAGCCGGGTGCGGAGTTGTTGATTCTCGATGGCGGTGTGGCGCTAGATGCGGAACAACTGGCCGCCTGGGGCATTCGCTATCCGGAAATTGTTTTCTTCCCGGTCAACAGCTCAACAGTGGGCGACAAGTACATGGATGAGCTGCGTGAATTTGCTGCGCAACTCAAGCGCTTCCCGCAAGTGAAAATTCTGGTGGAAGGTCACACCTGTACCAGTGGATCTCTGACACTCAACCAGAAACTCTCACAGGCACGCGCCGATTCGGTCGCCAAAGTGTTGTCTGAGTTTGGTCTTGAACAGGAGCGCATCAGCGCCAAGGGTTACGACTTCCAGAAACCCTATGCTGACAACCGCACTGCTGAAGGTCGCTCACTCAACCGCCGCGCTGAAATTCTGGAGGACGAGGGCCAATAGGCCCTCGGGATCAAAGCCCATGAACGAATCGCAACAATTCGCTGCCAAATTAAGGAATACCGGAATGACTCTCAAAAAGCTCGCAGCCTGCATATCCTTGTTTTCAGTTTCAGGTTTGGTCTCCACCAGCCTGCTTGCCCAGGTGGTAACTCCTCCCAACGCCGGGACTTTTATTCGCGAAATCGAAAGCGAATCCCGCGTGCAATCCCTGTCCCAGGATGAAGCAATCAGCCTGCCGCAGCCAGCGCCGGAAACTGCACCGGCCCCGGCGGGTGGCCCCGCCGTGCTGGTAGATCGCTTTGTTGTCACTGGCGCGCAAGCCATTCCTGCCGCGACACTCGAAGCCTTGCTCACCGATCTGCAAGGCAAGGCGCTGACTCTTGCGGAACTGCAGGAAGCCGCAGCGCGCGTCACTCGCCACTATCGCGATCAGGGATATTTTCTGACTCGCGCCTATTTGCCGCAGCAGGACGTCAGCCAGGGCGTGATCACCATTGCTGTGCTGGAAGGTCGTCTGGGCAAGGTGGACATCAACAACCAGTCCCGCGTGCGCGATTCCATTGTGAAGCGTCCGCTCAAGCATCTTGAGCCGGGACAAATGCTGCAAGCGAAGGATTTTGAAACGCCGCTGCTGCGTCTCAACGATATAGTCGGTGTCAACGCCACCACCACACTGGCGCCGGGCGAAGCCCTCGGCACCAGTGATCTGAAAGTGGATGTAGCGCCCACCAAACTGGTGAGCGGCACTCTGGAGTTTGACAACTTCGGCAGTCCCTACACAGGCGAATACCGTTTGGGTGGAAGCCTGAGACTCAACAGCCCCCTGGGCCTTGGCGATCGACTGGATTTGCGCGCGCTGGGCAGTGATGAAGATCACCGCTTTTATCGCGCTCAATACCTGGTGCCGGTAGGCCGCTGGGCTACAGAAATCGGTGTCGCCTATTCCGATATGAACTACGAATTGGCTGAAGAATTCGCAGCCATAGGTGCAATCGGTGAAGCGCAAATTACCAGCGTGTTTGTACGTCAATCACTCAAGCGGACGCGCAACGCCAACCTTGAAGTGCAGTTGCAATACGACAGCAAGGATCTGGAAGACAAGATCCTGGCCTTTGGTGCGCTGAGCGACAAGGAATCAGAACTCTACACTCTGACCATCCTCGGTGATCTGCGCGATAACTTCGGCGGTGGCGGGATCACTCGCGCCAGCCTGGCCTACACTGCCGGTGATCTCACCATCAACTCCTATCTGGACAAGGTGATCGACAGCGTAACCGCCCGTTCGGAAGGTAGCTTCCATCGCTGGACGCCCTCGTTGATGCGTCTGCAAAATCTCGGCGGCAACTGGAGCCTGCACGCGCAGATTCATGGCCAGTTTGCCAACAAGAACCTGGACTCGTCCGAGAAGTTCAGTCTCGGCGGTTCCTACGGCGTGCGCGGTTATCCGCAAAGTGAAGCCAGCGGTGATCAGGGCTGGCTGGCCAATGTGGAACTGCGTTACGACATCAATAATCAGTGGCAGGTGTTTGGCCTGGTTGATCACGGCGAAGTCAAACGCAACAAAAAGCCCTGGGATGCCAGTGACAACGACCGCACTCTCAGCGCTGCCGGTCTGGGCGCTCGCTGGCGCTACAAGGCGCTGGCTTTGAATGGCGTAGTAGCGACTCCCATCGGCAGTGAAGAATCGCGCATCGATGATCGCGATCCTCGCGCCTGGGTACAGCTGATACTGAGCTTCTAACCCTCGGGTTGAGCAACACAAAGGCGAGCAGAAGCTCGCCTTTTTTTTAGGCTGAGCTATGCTCGGTTTTTGTTATCTGTGTGGAGCGGCTGATCATGACCCGTGTAATAAAAAAATATTCCTCTATTGGCTTGAGCCTGTTGGTTGTGTTGCTGGTGAATCTTGCGGGCAATGTTCACGCCAAGGATCAGCGGGAAACCCTCTATACCAAGGGCAGCGGCATCTACACCGCCGCTGACGAGCTTCTGGTGATGCGCGGCTTCAATGAAATGTTTGTTTGGTCGAACGATAAAACCGGCGAAACATTTTTGCCGCAAATCGCCATGACCGGTGCCAACAGCGTGCGTCTGGTGTGGGATCACGATTTTCCGGCAGAGCAACTGGTGCGGCTGATTGAAAACGCACTCGCGCTGAAAATGGTGGCCATTCCCGAATGTCACAACGCCACCGGTAAATGGGGTGAGGCATTGCAAGCCTGTGTGGACTTCTGGAACAATCCGTTGCTGATAGAAACCATTGAGCGCCATCGCCGCTGGACTATTCTCAATATCGCCAACGAAGCAGGCGGCCATGGCATTAGCGACGAGGATTTTCTGGCGACCTATTCCGCGGCTATTCGCTCGCTGCGCAGCTGGGGTTACACAGTGCCCATCATGGTGGATGCCAGCATCTGGGGTCAGCATATAGATCAACTGCTGCGCGTTGGGCCTGAGCTGCTGAAAGCCGACCCGCTGGGCAATGTGATTTTTTCTGCGCACTCTTACTGGAGTGCGGATGTGGCTCTGGACAATTACAAAAAGGCCGCCATCACCGCCAAAGAACTGGGTATCGCCATGGTGATAGGCGAGGGGCCCTCAGTGACTCGCGTGGGACAGTGTGACGATCCCAAACCCCTGCCTTATCTGGAAGGCATGCAGATTCTGGAAGAACATCAAACCGGCTGGCTCAACTGGTCCTGGGGCGGTATGAAAAATGGCGACTGCGATGACTTCCGCTATTTTGATATCACGCGCGATGGCCTCTTCGGTTACTGGTGGCATGAAGCTGGCGCGCAGATAGTGGCACTTAGCCCCTACAGTGTGATGCAAACTTCCCGCAAGCCCGCCTCTTTTTACGAAGACGGCAAGGTGAAAGTTGCGGGCATCTATCTGCATCTGGATGCGCAGGAACTCAAGCCGGGCCAGTTGGCGAATTACCAGGTGATACTGGCACCGGCCAACGCCAATAACAAAAAATTCACATTGACGCTGACCGGCGACAAGGGGGTGATCAAGCTGGACAAAAAGCGCCAGCAGCTGAAAGTACTCAAACCCGGCAAGGCGCGGCTTACAGCTGAAGCGCAGGACACAAGCATCAGCTGGTCAGTTGACCTGAATATCACTCAGTAACTCGGAAGAAGTCTGCCCGGCGTATTGCGCACGCAATTGCCGGGCAGCTTCCACCATGCACACCAGAGCCTTTTCCGTTTCCTGCCAGCGACGGGTTTTCAGCCCGCAATCCGGATTCACCCACAGACGCTCTACCGGCAGCTTGCGCGCCGCGCGCTGTAAAAGTTTCACCATGGTTTCCACCTCAGGCACATTGGGCGAGTGAATATCGTAAACCCCTGGCCCTATGTCGTTGGGGTAGGCGAAATTCTCAAAGGCTTCCAAGAGTTCGCCCTGTGAACGGGACGTTTCTATGGTGATGACATCCGCATCCAGATCGGCGATGGCCTGAATAATGTCGTTGAACTCGGAATAACACATGTGCGTGTGTATTTGGGTTTCATCCACCACACCGCTGGCGCTGATACGGAAAGCTTTCGCCGCCCAGTCCAGATAGCTCTGCCAGTTTTTTTTGCGCAGCGGCAAGCCTTCGCGAAGGGCGGGCTCATCTATCTGAATAACTTGAATGCCCGCATCTTCCAGGTCCTTCACTTCATCGCGCAGCGCCAGCGCAATTTGCAAGGCAGTAGCAGATAAGGGTTGATCGTCGCGCACAAAGGACCAAAAGAGCATGGTGATGGGGCCGGTGAGCATGCCCTTAACCGGCTTTTTACTCAGCGACTGTGCATAGCGCGCCCAGGCCACCGTCATGGGGGCAGGGCGGGAAACATCGCCGTAAATAATCGGCGGCTTGACGCAGCGGGAACCATAGCTCTGCACCCAGCCGTACCGGGTAAAGGCGTAACCATCCAGTTGCTCGCCAAAATATTCCACCATGTCGTTGCGCTCGGCCTCGCCGTGCACCAGCACATCCAGGCCGATTTTTTCCTGGCGGACTATGGCATCGGCAATTTCCTGGCGAATGCGATTTTGATATTCCGCCTCGGTGATACGCCCCAGTTTGGCATCGCGCCGCGTTTGGCGAATGGCATCCGTTTGCGGGAAAGAGCCAATAGTTGTGGTGGGAAAGAGCGGCAAGTTCAGCAATGCCTGCTGCTTTTTAATGCGCACCGCAAAGGGACTCTGGCGCTGGCTGTCGCTGTGCTTCACGGATTTGATGCGCGCTCTCACCTGAGGGTTGTGAATACGCGACGAGAGTTTGCGCGATTGTACAGCTGCATCACTCTGTTCCAGCGCCTCATGCAGTTGCGCTGAGCTTTCACCCGACAGCAATCGTGCCAGTACAACGAGCTCGTGAATTTTCTGTGTGGCAAAAGCCAGCCAGGATTTCAGTTCCGCATTCAGCTTTTCTTCGCGATCCAGATCCACCGGCGAATGCAACAGCGAACAGGAAGGCGCCACCCAGAGACGATCTCCCAAACGCGCCTGCACGGCTTGCAGACTCTTTAATGCCGCTGACAAATCTGTGCGCCACACATTGCGGCCGTTGACGATACCCACGGACAACACCTTGTGCGCGGAAAGGCGATCCACCACCGGCAACAACTGCTCGGGTGCGCGCACCGCATCAATATGCAGACCCGCCACCGGCAGATTGATCGCTGTGGAAAGATTCTCCTCCAGCCCGCCAAAGTAGGTGGCCAGCAGAATCTTCAGCCTGCAGGACTGCAAACGGTGGTAGGCACCTTCAAACGCCTGCTGCCATTTCGCGGGCAAATCCAGCACCAGAATCGGCTCGTCAATCTGCACCCATTCAACGCCGGTTTGCGCCAGCGCAGTCAACAGCTGTTCGTAGACGGGCAGCAGATTTTCCAGCAGATCCAGACGATCAAAGCCGGGGCTTTTTTCCTTGCCCAGCCACAAATAACTCAAGGGCCCCAACACCACCGGCTTGGCTTTATGTCCGAGCGCAATGGCCTCGCGGGTTTCGTCGATAATCTGCGTCCAACTCAGCGCAAAGCGCTGCCCGGCGTGAAACTCGGGCACCAGATAGTGATAGTTGGTATCAAACCACTTGGTCATGTCCGAGGCGCTAGTGGCATGGCCAGTGGGCGCCCGGCCCCGCGCCACGCGGAAGAGCGTATCCAGATCCAGCTCGCCATCATCGCGGCGATGGCGCGCCGGGATATTGCCCAAAGTGGCCGAGAGGGTAAGCACATGGTCGTACCAGGCAAAATCCCCGGTAGGCACAAAGGCCAGCCCCGCATCCGCCTGCAACTGCCAATGTCGCTGCCGCAGCTCGCGGCCAGCCTCTTCCAGCTGCTGCTGGCTGATTTCTCCCTTCCAATAAGCTTCCAGAGCCCGCTTCAACTCCCGGTCCGCCCCAATTCGCGGGAACCCCAGGTTGTGGGCCAAAACACCTGCCTGTGACATTTCGATTGCCTCTTTTTTGAACAAAATAATGAGGCATAGATTGTCTTTCCGTGATAAACATGAATCAAACTGATAATTTTCAGTTTTATATTGAATTAAATTTGATTTAGAGTGGCGGTTCCTGAACTCGGCAGTAACCGAGAGGCACCCAGCGAGATGACAGATGATTGAGATTCGCCATTTAAAAACCCTTGTCGCATTGCGTGATACCGGCAGTCTGGTTGAAGCCTCCGAGCGGCTGTACCTCACTCAATCCGCGCTCTCGCACCAGCTCAAAGAACTGGAATCTCGTTTGGATACAGAGCTATTTGTGCGCAAAAGCCGTCCGCTGCGTTTTACTCCGGCGGGTCAGCGGTTGCTGGAGCTGGCGGAAGATGTGCTCCAGCGGGTGAGTGACGCGGAGCGTGATATCAAGAAGCTGGTGCACGGCGAAGCGGGGCGGCTTTACATGGCGATTGAGTGCCACAGCTGTTTCAACTGGCTGATGCCCACGGTGGAAAGCTACCGCAACCAATGGCCGGGCGTGGAGCTGGATTTTTCCAGTGGCTTTATGTTCGAACCGCTGCCAGCGCTCGCCAGAGGCGAAGTGGATCTGGTGATCACCTCCGACCCGCAGGACATTCGCGGCCTGGTGTACGAACCCCTGTTCAGCTACGAAATGCAGATCGCCCTCGCCAACCGCCATTCCCTCTGCAGCAAGGACTGGCTGCAACCCGAGGATCTGGCGGATCAGACGCTGATCACCTACCCGGTGGAGCGCAGCCGTCTGGATGTTTTTCAGTATTTTCTGACCCCCGCCGGTATCGAACCCGCCGCCGTGCGCACCTCGGAACTCACGCTGATGATGGTACAACTGGCGGCCAGCGGCCGCGGCGTCTGTGCGCTGCCCAACTGGGTGCTGGCGGAATACGCGGCCCAAGCCCTGATTCAGGTGCGCTCCGCAGGAGAAAAAGGCATATGGCCCAGCCTCTACGCCGCACTGCGCGAAGAACAGCAAAGCGCGCCCTTTGTGCAAGACTTTCTCGCGCTGGCGCGAGCCCATTGCTTGAAAAATTTGCAAGGCGTTAAGGCCAGGGGCGAGTAGGTCATGTCGATTTATATTGATTTTCCCGCCGAACCCGCTCCCATCGTTCGTCGCTTGGGAGTGCGTTTGCAGCACCTCTATCACTGGGCCGAAGCCGCCGGACCCTTTGCCGATATATGGGATCTGTGCTGCGATCATGGTCGTTTGGGTTTACATATTTATCAGGCGCAGCGCGGCGCTCCACCGAGCCAGCGCAGCCGTGTGCACCTTAACGACTGCGTGCCCCATATCATTGAAAAGTTGCAGCATGGTTACGCGGAGTGGATGGGCGAGCATTTATCCATTGAGTGCCGCGACGCGGGCGACATTGTATTGCCGGAAAGCGGCAGGCAATTGATTGTGCTGGCGGGTGTGGGTGGGGTGACTATTGCCGGGATTCTGCGCAGCCTGCTGTTTCGCAGCGAAACCCAACAGCTGCCGCCTATAGATCTACTACTTAGCCCCAATCGTCACGCATTTGATCTGCGCCTGTTTTTGCGCGAGCACCCGTTTGTATTGCTACAGGAAGCATTTGTCACGGAAAAGGGAAGCCACCACGAACATCTGCATCTGCGGTTGCACGCAAACGGCGAAAAGCCGAGCCTGGTAGGTGAGGCCCTCTGGCAGCCGCTTACCAGCGACAAGCGCGATTACATCAAGGCGCAGATTGGCCACTACCGCAACCGCGTGGCGCTGGGCGGGCAGGGTGAGTATCAGCTGGCGGTGGAGGCTTATGAGGGTCTTTTGCGCTCTGAGCCGGATCTCGGCTGAAAAAGTTATACGCAAAGTACTGGAAACGAAAATTAAGTAGAAAGTATCCGGTAAGCCATGCCATCCAGCCGTTCTTTGACCTTTTCCCAGTTAGGCATGACCTGATGCATTAGTCGATAAAAACGTTCACTGTGGTTGTGCTCGGCAATGTGGCAAAGCTCATGCAAAATCACATAATCAATGCATTCGCGGGGGGCTTTGACTAGGTGCGGGTTCAGGGTGATGCGGCCATTGGGTGAACAACTGCCCCATTGGGTTTGCATGGTCAGTATGCGCAGAGGTGGTCGTTCCTCTACCCAAAGGGCTTGTTCCAGCATCGCATCGAGGCGCTTGGCGAAGGTTTCTTTGGCCCGTGCTTTGTACCAGTCAGTCAGTAGCTCTTTCACCTTGTCGGTAGACTTCGCTCGTACTGACACTTCCAGTTTGCCACGTAGCAGTTTCACGCCTTGAACCTGCTCAGGCGCTTCAATCACTTTCAGCAGGTACTGCTTCCCTAGGTAGTAATGGCTCTCACCACTGATGTATTGCCGAGGTGTGGTGAATTCAAGCTGTTTGCGGAAATCTCGAAGCTGTTCGTATATCCAACGCCCACGCTTTTTAACAGCAGATAACACGGCTTCGCTCGCAGCCCCCTCAGGGGCCGATGCGATGACCCGACAATCGGGATGAACCTTAATTAACACCTTGCCAGTGGCTTGCGGGCGCTTAACTCGCTCAAACGTAATCTGCTCGTCACCGTAGAGAAAACTCATGGTCTGACTTTGAGGTTTAATCGGCACATTCATCTGGTTATATCCGTTCAAGCACCGTTCAACCCGACCCGAGTGATTTGAACAATCATCTCAACAATCTTCTTGGCCTGATCCATTCCGCCACCAATGGCTTTGCATTCCTGGAACATGCGTGGCAGTAGCTTTTTACGAATATCGGCTTCAATGTTTTGCGGATTAATGGAGTTCTCTGCAACTGAGGTTTCTACCGCCTGGTCAATTTCAAAGGCAACTTTGACCCACTTATCCTGAACTTGCTGGTCCAACACAGCCAAAGCTTCAGGCAATACTTTTTTGAATACCCCAAAATAGGCCTGGGCATGGCGATTTCCGGTAAACACGTCGGGAATCTCATCCAGACGCCTGCTTTTGATCTGCTCTTCAAACTGATGAAACAGCATGTATTGCTTTAGCGGGTGGTCGAACAGCTTTTCTGCCTCCTCGATGGCTTGACGCAGCAATTTCGAGAAGGCTTCCTGAGCATAGGGGTCGTCGCGCAACTCCTGCTCGATCATGCGGGTAACGCGTGTTTTAATAATGTCGGTTTCGTTGCGGGTTTTTTCCTCACTCCACTCTTCCGGCCGTTTTTGGCCCATTTTGCCAACTTCGTAGACACCCTTGGGCTCTTTGATGCCCACGCCCACCACATGCTTATCCAGCAGTTTTTTTACCTGATCGGCGTAGGTGTCATAGTCAATTTTTTCGCCCGCATCCTGCTGAACCAACTGGCGCAGGCTGGAGAACTGCTTAACTGTCTCCTTATAGTGTCGGCGATCCTGTTCGGTAAAGCTCTTGTCTTCAAAGAAGGTGGCCGACTGCAGGGCTATTTTCAGGCAGCTGGCAAAGGCGGTCAGGGCTTCGTAAAAGTCTTCACGGGTTTTCAGGTGTACATCCACCAGTTCACCGTTTCTCTCCTCGATTTTGGGTACCAAAACCTGACGTAACTGCTCTATATCGCTCTTGTTTTTGACACCATCAAAGATGGCCCACAGCTGCTTGTAGAGTTGAGGCAGGCGCTTGTATTCGGTGCTCATCTGGCTGTAAAGGCCAGCAATATCATTAATGTCGTAACCGCCCTGGGTACGAGAGGCCAGGTCTTGGTATTTTTGAATGGTGGTGTCCAGCTCGGCCAAAATGCCGCGATAATCAATCAGCAAGCCAAATTTCTTCTTGGGATGCAGCCGGTTAACCCGTGCAATGGCCTGAATCAGGCTGTGTTCTTTCAGGGGTTTGTCGATATAGAGCACCGCATTTTTGGGCTCATCAAAACCCGTGAGCAGCTTGTCCACCACGATCAGGACTTTTAGCGGATCATTTTCATCGGCAAAGCGGTCAACAATCGTTTTGGTGTAGGTTTGTTCGTCCTGGCTGCCGACATTCTCTTTCCACCACTTGGCGACTTCGGGCATGGTGGTTTCGTCCACTTCGGTATTGCCTTCGCGAGTATCCGGTGAACTCATCACCACAGCGGATTCAAATAATCCGGCCTCATCCAGATATTTTTTGTACTTGATAGCCGATGCCTTGCTGTCGCAAGCCAGTTGGCCTTTCAAACCTTCGTCAATGTTCTTGTCAAAATGGCTGGCAATATCTTGAGCAATCAAATGTATGCGGTCATCAGCGCTGTACACCTGACCTTTTTTGGCAAACTTGCGTTTAAGGTCAGCTTTCTGTTCTTCCGCAAGGCCTTCGGTAATACGTTCAAACCAGCTGTCGATGGCCCGTTCATTAACATCCAGGTCGGGAATCCGCTCTTCATACAACAGGGGCGTAACGGCTTGATCTTCCACCGCGCGCTGCATGGTATAGGCATGCACAATGGGACCAAATTTGTTAGTGGTCTTATCGTCTTTTAAGAGTGGCGTTCCGGTAAAGGCTACAAAGGCTGCGTTTGGCAGCGCTTGCTTCATACGAATATGGTTTTCACCGCCCTGGCTGCGGTGGCCTTCGTCAATCAGCACAATGATGTCAGAGCTGTTGTTTACACACTCTGGCATTTTGGTAGCGGTATTAAACTTCTGGATGAGCGAGAAGATAATCCGCTCAGTGCCTTTGCCAATCTGTTCAGCCAAGCGTTTACCGGAGGTGGCCATTGCTGCTTCTTTGTCTTTCTTCCCGGCCAGCTCGCCGCCAGAGGCGAAGGTTTTGCTCAGCTGGGTTTCCAAGTCTACCCGGTCAGTCACCACCACAATGCGGCATTGCTTCAGGCTTTCGTGCAGGATCAGCGCCTTACTTAAAAATACCATAGTGAATGACTTACCCGAACCCGTGGTGTGCCAGATTACACCGCCTTCACGGCCACCAGTGCTACTTCGAGTATTGATGCGCTCAATCAGTCGCTTAATACCAAACACCTGCTGATAACGGGCAACGATTTTGCCAGCCTTTTTATCGAACAAGGTGAAGTAACGGGTCATCTCCAGCAACCGGGCAGGGCTTAACAGGCTGATCAGTAATTGATCTTGCCCAGTCACAGCAAGCTCCCCTGCAGCGGTCAAGCTCTGGTACCAATCCAGGTCTTTTACCGGACGGTGGCTGAATAGGCCTGCCAACTGTTCATCTTTGAGCGTTTTGTTTTTGATGGCGTACATCTCGGCATCGGAGATGTCTTCTTCACGCCAGGCGGCCCAAAACTTAGCGGGCGTGCCACAGGTACCATAGCGGCCTTCGTTGCCGTTTATGGAAAGCAGCATCTGGCTATAGGCGAACAGTAACGGGATTTCATCATGGCGCTGGTTACGCAGGCTTTGCGAAATGCCTTCTTCAATGGTGGGGCCTTTCTTGGCATTGCCATCGGGGCGTTTCGCCTCAATCACAACCAGAGGAATACCGTTCACAAAGCAGACAATATCCGGTCTGCGGCTTTCCACTCCCCCCGAGCGGGTAACCGTAAACTCTTCGGTAAATACAAAGCTGTTATTGGTTGGGTTTTGCCAATCAATCAGTGCAACCGTCGGGCTGGCCTTTTTGCCATCGACAAACTCAGTGACCGAGATGCCATACAGCAGGTGGTTGTACAGGCGCTCATTGGCGGTTAACAAGCCTTCGTTAAGCGCAGGGCTGCACACCTCGGCAATCAGGTTGTCGATAGCCTTTTCAGACAGCGGGTAGCTCTTACCGGCAAAGGTAAAGCTGCGCTTTTGCAGTTCACCACGCAGCACCTGGCGCAAAACCACTTCATCGGCTTTACCGCCACGGGCAGCTAACGCGAGTTCAGGAGAGAGGAACGACCACCCGAGGTTGGTCAATAACGTCAGCGCCGGTAATTTGGCGCTGTATTCTTCCTGAAATTTGGGTGTGTATTGTGTCATTCGTTATCTCTCTTCAACCCCTGATATCTGAGGTGCGTATAAAATTAAAGTGTCGCTCGCTTCAAATATTCTTCACGCCAGGTTTTTAATGAAATCATATCGGCCAGAAGATCGTCTGGCTTCGGAAGTTCCACTGGCGACTCTGTTGGCTGTGAATGTTCAAAGCCTGAGTATTTGGTCATGAGGGAATCGAGGAGATTGCAATCCACGTCTTTTAATTTGGCCATTTCCTTGAGCTTCAAGGTATTGACCGGCCGCTGAAATCTTTGAACTACCCCGCAAAGTAGATCATTTTCAATAGAGCGCTCCACCAATATCCTGAAGTCGCTGCATATTGATTTCAGCAAGATTTCTGCATGCTCAAACTCGCCGTTTTCACTTACCTTCTTTGCATCCAGATACCGCTGATTCATGAGTGTGTTCAGGGCGGTTTTGATGTCGTTCTGTGAAAGTGGAATGGGAGCGGGCTCTCCGGTCCCCCAGTCTGCAGAGCGGATGCTTACCACATCTGGCTTGATGGTCTTTTTCTCGGCAAAATATCGAACCGTACCGAGTAAGGACAGGCGATGAGTAAAGACAATGACCTGCTTGTCCTTAGACAGCTCGATCAGTCTTTGAACCACGGCCTCTTCATAGCTTTGATCGAGTGAGGATATTGGATCGTCAAAGATAAACGGGGCCTGGTTGTTCTTGCCAGTTACGTCGGCCAAAAAAGCCGCAATGGAAACGATCCGATTTTCTCCCTCACTCAGCACATCGGCGAGGCCATTCTGAGAGGCCCCCCGAAGCTGGAGCTTATGCAGGACTCGGCCCTTGGATACTTTTGATTTCACGAGCTCAACCTTCACCTGAGATGCGCCCAAGGCCTTGAGCTCCGCCTTGAACCTTTGTACGAACGCATCCGTGATCAAGGCTTCTGCCAACTCGCCTTTCTTTCTTGATAAAACTGTCGTATCAGCGGATTTTTTAGCCACCTTGATCTGGTTCAGCAGCTTCAATCGGGTTACGTCTTCATCAATGGCGGCGCGGTGTTCAAACAACCACTTTCTGGCCTGCAGGCTGTTTAGCTTCCTCCTGATCTCCTCACGATTATCGCTTTTGGCATCTTCATCATATTTTGCCGCGAGTTCATCGAGGCTTTTCGACTGAGTGTTGGCTTCTTCGATCCACTTAGGTGAGGGTATAGGGTTGGGAACGGCTTCTTCGGAATCTATCCCAGGGAGTAGGTCTTTTCTTGCCTGTAATTGAGCAAAGAAATCAGTGATCTGGCTAATGACGTCAGCCTGTCGAATGTCGGCCGCATCGATACGTGTCTTCAGCGTCTCCGATGTCGGTAGCGCCTCGATAACTTGACTGGTGGTCTCGTATTCCTTGGCCGCATCGGATGCAGCTTTCTGCAGTTCGCCCTTCACGAAATTTTCAAAGGAGGTCAATCGCTCCTTAGCCTCTTGGGACAAGCTCTGGTGACACAGGACACAACGGGAACCATCGATAATATTCGGATATTCGGCTTCTTTATAGGCAGCAGATAGGGAATAGTTCCGGGCGGCTTCCCAAAGCTCTTTCCAGACATCGGAGCCTATGCCTTCTAGCTCGCTGCCGGAGAACACCTTTTGCGCCGCCGTGTCTGCCGCAGTCTTCTTAAGGATCGACTTCTTCTTGGCCGCAACGATCCGCCGGTAATTATCGTCCGATAATTGATTCAGATACTTTTGGGCATCCTGGACCAGTGTGTCGATATGCTGTTTCTGCTTTCTCAGCTGCCTCGCCTTTTCTGCCGGAGCCTGTTCAGCAAGGCGCTGCTGCAGCGCTTGCATTTCGGTATCATCAGCACTGCTAAATGCGCAATGCTTGTCGATGTCCTGGGTGGTAGTCTGGTCATTGATGGACTCGTACCAGATTCCTTCAGGAGTTACCTTCTTATCGGCCGGAATAATTGGCTTTTTGGACTGATGCCGGTTGGCCTCATTGTCTAATGTCGATGCGACCTTTTCGCATGTGAGGATGAGCGAACTGAAGAACGATAGAACTGGTGGCTCGTAGCTCACCTCGTCTTCGCTGCTGACAAAGACCTTACCAAATGAGGTGTCGAAAATATCAACGCTAGTTAGCTCATCACAGATGCTTTGACCAGACCAGGTATGAGTCTTCGGCACACCGTCTTGCTCAAACGAAATGCAGGCCTTCTGTGCGACAGAGCCGGGCTTATAGACATTGCGATGGAGGGTGCCCGCCTCGCGGGCTCCACATACATGTTTGAGGAGTCTGACGTAACCGGACTTGCCTGCCCCATTGTTGCCATAAACAATCGTGATATTACCCTTACCAAACTCAAGTGGTTTTTTCGGAGCAAGGGCGTTTACGCCTTCGATTTCACTGATCGAACACAATCGCAAGGAGCCTGCTGCGCCCTGGGAGAATGCGGTAGCAGGAAAAGAACAGGTCGTTTTGGGCAGCTTACCGTCGGCTTCCTGCTGGCACAGGGTTGTGAGCTCAGAGACGTCTTTGTCAGTAAGCTCAGACTGCTGAAGTAGCCGAGTAGCTGCAATCTGAAGCCACTGGGGGCGCTCTGAAATCCACTTATTTAAATCATTTACAACCTCTGTGTTCATGTTTTGTCTTCCTTTACTCTATGACGACTCGGCGCTTACCCGTCAACAACTGCTGCATCAGCGCTTTTTTCTCTTGCTTCAGGGCATCGAGCTTTTGTTGCAAGGCGGTGATTTCCTGATCGGCGGTGGAAAGTACGGCGGCGATTTTCTGTTGTTCAACCATATCGACAGGCACTTTAAAATCTTTCTCTTTCAGCTCCCTCATATGGCGGCTGTATCCCAGATTAGGAATATCGGTATGACAAAGTAAGTAGTAGCCAAACTTCTTATCTAGGAACTCTTTACTATCTAGCACCTGCGTTCCATCTGCTCCAGGACAAAACTCAAAGTCCACCCATTTTAAGCAACGAGTATGGTCGCCAAAGATAATCACAGGAACATTTGTGTAACGTTCGTCGTTGTCACAATATCCAGCTATCAATTCCTTGCCTTGGTCAACTACTGGCACCGAACCAGTAGCAAAATAATCGGATGATTTAACTTGCGCAGATTTCTTATTTGCTACTTTAAATGCCTCGTCAAATGTCAGAAATCTCCACCCCCCACGAAACCTAACCCCATTCTTATCTAGCAAGCGTTTTTTGCCCGTTAGCAGTTGTTGCATCAGGGCTTTTTTCTGCTGCTGGCTGTTGGCGAGCAGTTGTTCGGTGGTGGTGATGGCCTTATCCCAGGTGGAGAGAATCTGGGCGATTTTCTTTTGTTCGGGAAGGGGGGGAATAAGTGTTTGAACCTTTCTCAACTCTGACAAAGAAATCTCTTGCAAAGCTGATCCACCCACACGTCGCATTAAATCAGCTCTAAACTTTGGAGAGCGTAACTCCCACAACAAGAACTCAGGGGCGACTATGTGCGGTTTAGCTGATATCCGTGCCAAGCCTCTTGTAATATTTGCCCCAACCAACTTGGTGTCTATTTGGCGAACCAAGCCAACTTCTCCGCGTAAAGCCATAACGATTTCGTCTTTCTCCAAAATTGTTTTTCGATAAGATTCATGTATTTCAACGGATGTTCTTATCATTTCTTCTGGATGCATTTCATCTTTTGTAAGATCAACAACTCGGAGACATGGAATACCGTTTGGTTGATGTTCGCCTGTTTGAACAATTCCATAAGAAATTTGCTTACTGCATATATCGGCTAGCTGCTTAACTTTCCAACCCTCAGGCACCATATCCCAACTCCTCCAGATACTTGGCAACGTCAGCCTCAATCCCCAGCGCCCACCAATAAGTGGCAAAGCTTTTCTCGACGGCTCTGGCCACCAAATTGATAAAGTCGCTGTAGTCACCGCTGCAATGGGCTTTATCCAACGCCTGGTAGTAATCCAGTCGTTGGGCCACTTCGATCACGGTGGCTGGAAAGCCGGTTTTCATCAGTTCCAGGTTCATCAGCAAACGTGAGGTGCGGCCATTACCATCGACAAAGGGGTGAATTTTTACAAATTCGCCATGTATCCGTGCGGCCCGTTCAACCGGGTGTAATTGCTGTGCGTCGTTGCTGCACCATTGGCTGAAGGCCGCCATAAGCTCTGGCACTTGCAGGGCGCTAGGCGGGCGATGTTCGGCACCGGAAATCAGTACATTCACCTCCCGGTAGCGTCCGGCGTTGTCTGCGTCGATATTTTTCAGTACCAGCTGGTGCAGGTTTTTAATGGTCCATTCATCCAGTGGCTGCTGCTTTTCCACCAGCTCTTCCACCATCAGGATGGCATCGCGGTGGTTGATGGCTTCAAAGTGTTCGCGCAGGGTTTTGCCGCCAATGGTGATGCCTTCCAGCGCCACCTTGGTTTCTTTCAGCGTGAGGGTATTACCTTCAATGGCGTTGCTGTGATACGTCCATTGCAGCACCAGCTCTTCGTGGAGGCTGGCGGTAACGGCCTTGTCCAGCGGACGGTATTCGTCCAGCTTGGCTTTAAGGGCATCGAGCTTAGCGAATGGTTTCATAACCCAGCTCCTCCAGATACTTGGCCATCTCGGTTTCCAGCTCGGTCAACTGTGCTTTTAGCTGCTCACGTTCGGCACGCACCGCCATCAGGTCAATTTCTTCCTCTTCTTCAAAGGTATCGACGTAGCGCGGGATGTTCAGGTTGTAGTCGTTTTCTTTGATTTCTTCGAGGCTGGCCAAATAAGCGAATTTATCCACGCTGCTGCGTTCTTTGTAGGTGGCAACAATCTTGGCGATGTTGTCTTCAGTCAGCAGGTTCTGGTTTTTACCGGCTTTGAACTCGCGGCTGGCGTCGATAAACATCACGCTGTCGTCGCTTTTGTTCTTCTTAAAAATCAGAATCGCCGCCGGAATGCCGGTGCCGTAAAACAGTTTTTCCGGCAGGCCGATCACGGCATCGAGCAAGTTTTCTTCAATCAGTTGCTGACGGATTTTGCCTTCGCTGGAACCCCGAAACAGTACGCCGTGCGGTACCACCACACCCATGCGCCCTGTTTTCGGTTTCAGGGTTTCGATCATGTGCAGGATAAAGGCATAGTCGCCTTTGGTTTTGGGCGGTACGCCACGGCGGAAGCGGCTGAACTTGTCGTATTCGGCTTCGTCGTGGCCCCATTTATCGAGGCTGAACGGCGGGTTGGCGGTAACAATGTCGAACAGCATTAAGTCGCCGTTTTTATCCAGCAGCTTGGGGTTACGGATGGTGTCGCCCCATTCAATTTTGTGGTTGTCTTCACCGTGCAGGAACATGTTCATTTTGGCCAGCGACCAGGTGGAGCCAATGGCTTCTTGCCCATACAGGGCGTATTGCTTACTGCCGTGGTTGGCCACAATTTTGCGGCCGCACTTCATTAACAGTGAGCCGGAGCCGCAAGCGGGGTCGCAGATGCTGTCGCCTGGTTGCGGGTCGAGCAGCTCGGCAATTAAGTCGGATACTTCGGGCGGGGTGTAAAACTCACCGGCTTTCTGGCCACCGCTGGCGGCGAAGTTTTTGATCAGGTATTCGTAAGCGTTACCAATCACATCCAGCGTACCGACACGGCTGGGCTTAAGGTTCAGTTCGGGTTTGGCAAAGTCTTCCAGCAGGTGGCGCAGAATGGTGTTCTTTTGCTTTTCTTCACCCAGTTTGTCGGTGTTGAACGAAATGTCCTGGAACACGCTTTTACCGGCGTCTTTCAGTTTGGTGCCGTTGGCTTCTTCAATAGCGTGCAGCGCCTGGTCGATGCGCTCGCCATTGCCGGGCTCGTGACGGCGTTCGTATAAAGCGTAAAAACTGGCTTCTTTGGGCAGCACAAAGCGCTCGTTTTTCATCATTTCTTCGATCAATTCCGGTTCATCACCGTATTGCGCTTTGTAGCTGTCGTAATGGTCCTGCCATACATCTGAGATGTATTTCAGAAACAGCATGGTGAGGATGAAATCTTTGTAGGTATCCGCGCTGATGGTGCCGCGAAAGGTATCGCAG
>Ga0182793_1000375_pt1 | contig 36695 bp, 24 predicted proteins | sample Passage237A_FD_130498 | JGI IMG/M metagenome (GOLD analysis project Ga0182793, IMG submission 130498) | Cellulose adapted compost microbial communities from Newby Island Compost Facility, Milpitas, CA, USA - Passage2 37A (version 2) (version 2) ... | reverse complement strand
GCCGAAGAGGAAAAGAAAATTAGGGAGGACCCTGCCGCACGCGTTACCGAAATACTCAGAAAGGTTTTTGGCCATTCTTCGGCTTCTCAAAATACGGTACCACCTCGACTTACACCCTTAGGGGGAAACTAAATTTCAATTAAGAAGTAAAACTTGAACTATGAAAAAGCTGCTATTTATCGCTACGCTGCTATTTATCCATACCATCCCAACGCAAGCACAGCTGGGAAAAACGATAGGAGGTCTTCTCAACAAGGATTCCGGAAATGAGCAAGCATCCAATTTATCGGAAAACGAAATAGTGAAAGGGCTGAAAGAAGCCTTATCTGTAGGCATACAAAACGGTGCCAAGCAGGCATCTTCGCTAGATGGATTCCTTAAAAACGAAGCCATCAAACTGTTACTTCCACCTGAATTACAAAGGGCTGAATCCACCCTACGAAAATTAGGGCTCGGAAATGAGGTCGATAAATTTATTGTTTCACTTAACCGAGCAGCAGAGGACGCTGCCAAGGAATCGGTTCCTATCTTTACACAAGCGATCACGTCAATGACCATCCAAGATGCCCTCGGGATCTTAAAAGGGGCTGACACAGCCGCTACGGACTATTTAAAAAGGACAACCCGTTCCCAACTCTACGAAACTTTTTTTCCCGTGGTACAGAAAAATCTCGATAAGAATAATACCACGAAGTACTATACGGATTTAGCAAACGCTTATAATAAAGTCCCGTTAGTAAAAAAAATCAATCCAGACCTCAACGAATATGCCACGGAAAAGGCGATTGATGGTCTCTTTCATCTGATCGGTGAAGAAGAGAAAAAAATCAGAAAAGATCCCGTAGCCCGCGTGAGTCAAACCTTAAAAAAAGTCTTTGGTAATTAAATTCGAGCGTAAAGGAATTCAACTATGTCAACTAGTTTAGAAATCGTACAAGCTTATTATAGGTATTTTAATGATAAAAATTGGGAGGGGATGCTAGGTCTTGTCGATGAAAATATACGACATGAACCCAATCAAGCGGAGGAACCACGAATAGGGATTGACAAGTTCCGTGATTTTCTAAGCCATATGGATGAAAGTTACGATGAATCCCTCTCCGATTTAACATTCTTCTCCGAACCATCCGGAAAAAAGATAGCGGTCTCTTTTACGGTTAACGGTACGTATAAAAAAGCGGAAGCGGGACTACCCCCAGCCCACGGCCAGAAATATGTGTTACCAGCAGCAGCCTTCCTGGAAGTGAAAAATGGTAAGATTGTCAGGGTTACCACCTATTATAATTTGACCCTCTGGTTGCGATTAGTAGCATCCTAATTACAGCACTCCATATTCTACAGGGCATGCACTTTCACCAGCTGTATTGTGTATGCCCTTTGTCATTTGAAGGGTAGATGGATCTAGCAAAATGCCCTTCCTCCGTTTCGTGGGATATCCCATTTGTCTTCTCCTAAAAGTTCCTACCTTATCAGCATTCTTTTACCCGCCTTATAATACCATTCAACCGACAATAAACTGTAAAATGAATAGAAGTTTTTGTATGTTTTTCGACTCGCTCTCTTATTTTTGAACCTCCATCAACACGACACAAATGGCAAAGAAAGTTAGAAAAGAAGACGCTCTGTACTATCATGCAAAAGGACGTCCTGGAAAAATTCAGGTAATTCCTACCAAAGAATATAATTCTCAATATGACCTTACCCTAGCTTACTCGCCGGGGGTCGCCTACCCTTGTCTGGAAATTGCCGAAAACCCCGAAGAAGCGTTTACTTATACCACAAAAGGCAACCTGGTCGCAGTAATCACGAATGGTACAGCTGTTTTAGGATTGGGCAATATAGGTCCGGAAGCATCGAAGCCGGTGATGGAAGGGAAAGGTTTGCTATTTAAAATTTATGCCGATATCGATGTTTTCGATCTCGAACTTAATACCCTGGATATCGATGAGTTTGTCAGAACGGTAAAAATCCTCGAGCCTACCTTCGGTGGAATCAACTTAGAAGATATTCGTTCGCCAGAGTGTTTTGAAATTGAATCCAAATTAAAAAAAGAGCTCAATATTCCGGTCATGCATGATGATCAGCATGGCACGGCCATTATTTCGGGTGCGGCCTTACTGAACGCACTTGAATTGGTCGGGAAATCTATCCATGATGTCAAGGTGGTCATCTCGGGGGCAGGAGCAGCGGCCATTTCCTGTGCCCGACTGTATGTACGGTTAGGAGTAAACCCTGCCCATATTGTGATGTTCGACATAGAGGGTTGTATTCACAAAAATCGCTGCGACCTAGACCCCATTCGAGAATCCTTTGCCTGTGAGCGCGATTATAGCTCTATGGCCGAGGCTTTTGTCGGTGCTGACGTCTTTCTTGGGCTCTCGGTGGGGAATATCGTCACAAAGGACATGATCCGTAGTATGGCAGATAACCCCATAGTTTTCGCCATGGCCAACCCGGATCCAGAAATCCCCTATCAGGAGGCCAAAGAAGCCCGACCCGATATCATTATGGCCACAGGTCGCTCTGATTTTCCTAACCAAATTAATAATGTCTTGGGCTTCCCATACATTTTCAGGGGGGCTTTAGACGTTAGGGCTACCGAAATTAACGAGGAAATGAAGTTGGCCGCGGTCTACGCCCTCGCCAACCTAGCCAAAAAACCGGTGCCTGATTTGGTGAATATTGCCTATAATCAGGAAAGTATCGCCTTTGGCAGGGAATATATAATACCTAAACCGGTAGACCCTCGCCTATTAACAACGGTTGCTCCGGCGGTCGCCAAAGCTGCCATGGAGACCGGGGTAGCCCGAAAAAATATAGAGGACTGGGAAGCTTATGAACTCGAGCTCTCCGCTCGTCTCGGTAAGTTTGATCGTCTTTCACGAGTTATCATCAACAAAGCAAAATCCGATCCCAAACGCGTAGTATTCGCTGATGCTGAAAACCTACAGGTTCTGAAAGCAGCTCACCAGGTACGAGAAGAAGGTATTGCTATTCCCATATTCCTGGGCGATGAAAAAGTAATTGGGAAACATATTCGAGAACACAATTTGGAATTGAGTGACGTACCCATCATCTCCCTTCAATCCGAATCGGTGAAACCCAAAATCGAAGAATATGCAGCACGCCTCTACGACAAACGGAAAAGGAAAGGCCTTTCGCAATATGAAGCCCACCGATTAATGTACAATCGAAACTATTTTGGTTCGATGATGGTGGAAAGCGGGGAAGCCGATGTACTCATTTCTGGGTTGTCACGAAATTACCCCGACACCCTTCGCCCTGCCTTGCAGATCATCGGTCGTGACGCGGGTGTTAACCGGGTATCAGCGATGTACATTCTGCATACACCTCACGGTCCACTATTTTTCTCTGATACCACTGTGAACGTCAATCCTACTACCGAAGAAATCGTTGAAATTACGGAGTTAACCGCCAAAGCCGTAGAAAGTTTCAACATTAAACCCCGTATTGCCCTGGTAACTTACTCCAATTTTGGAAGTGCAAAAGGGGAAGATCCCGAAAAAATGAGTCGGGCAGTGGCTATTTTAAAACAGAAACACCCGGATATGGTGGTCGACGGTGAAATGCAAGCTCACCTAGCTCTGGATACGGTATTGTTGCAAAAAAACCATCCCTTTGCCGACATCATTGACGGAGGTGCCAATACGCTTATTTTCCCTAATTTATCAGCTAGTAATATCGCCTATAACTTGCTGAAGGAGGCCGCTCATCTCGAAACCATTGGGCCTATATTATTGGGCTTGAAAAAGCCAGTACATGTATTGCAATTAGGTAGTTCTGCCCGTGAAATTGTCAACATGGTTGCGTGCGCGGTGGTTCATGCCCAGCATTCCGCTCCGTAGCATTGTCAGTGCCCCAAGGGCATTCTGGCTAAGGGGCTGACTGTCTGATCCGTAAATTCGCCCGCCTCATATTTAAAGGCCGCTGCCCGGGCAATCATAGCAGCATTGTCGGTACAATATTCAAATTTGGGGATGTAAACATTCCATCCCAGCGCATCTCCTGTCTCTTTCAAAGCCTTACGCAAGCCCGAATTGGCCGACACGCCACCTGCGATGGCAATTTCGTTGATCCCGGTTACGCGGGCTGCCTTTTTGAGTTTTCGAAGAAGGATTTCAATCAACGTGTATTGGAGACTCGCACAAAGATTTTCCAATTGCTCGTCCCGAAAATTTGGATTGAGGGCAGTTTCTTTACGCAAAAAATATAAGAATGAAGTCTTTATCCCACTAAAAGAAAAATCCAAACCGGGTATTTCGGGAATGGGAAATTCAAAGGCAGAGGGATCGCCTTGCTGGGCTAATTTATCGATTTGAGGGCCGCCTGGATAGGCCAATCCCAGTATTTTCGCGCCCTTATCAAAAGCCTCACCCACCGCATCGTCCAGGGTCTCACCGATAACTTCCATTTCCAAAGGAGCCGTAATTTTGACAATTTGGGTATGCCCACCACTAACCGTTAAACATAGAAAGGGAAATGAAGGCTGAGGCTCATCGATAAAATGAGCAAGTACATGGGCTTGCATATGGTTCACTTCGATCAGGGGAATTTTTAAGGCAAGCGCCATGGCTTTTGCAAACGAAACACCTACCAAGAGAGAGCCTAATAATCCCGGGCCTCGCGTAAAAGCAATGGCATCCAGTTGGGTTTTATCTATATTTGCGATCTCAAGAGCTTGACTGACCACGGGGAGAATCATTTGTTGATGTGCTCGCGACGCTAATTCTGGTACCACACCCCCATATCGCTGATGGATCAGTTGCGTTGAAACAACATTGGAACAGATTTTGCCGTTACTTAAAACAGCCGCAGACGTTTCGTCGCAAGACGATTCAATGGCTAATAGATGCATAGAACTTCACTCCCGTTTAAAGCCATGAAGAGGGTAGTTTCCTACTCACTCCAAAAGCAAGATCAGGGGACAAAATTACACATTTTTATGCGGTTATAGGCCGATTTGAAAAATGAAGCAATTCTTAAAATCTCTGGGTGACGGAATTATCCTGACAATAATAATTTTATTGTTCACCCTGGGTATTGTGTCCATTGCTTCTCAATTCCCCTCGGTTCAAACCTTTTTGGTCAAAAAGGCAACCAACTATTTTTCCGAAAAGCTCGGTCACCCCATCCAGGTGGGCAGGGTTAACATTAAATGGTTCGACGTAATTTCCCTTCAACAACTTACCATTCAAGACATCCACCATGAGCCTATGATCAAAGTGGAGCGGCTTGACATTGATTTTGACTTACTGGGTATTACCGGGCAAAAACATAAAGGCGTTTATCTGGATGAAGTGACGCTATTTCAACCCGATGTTAATCTGGTGAAAGATACAGCCACCAACCTTTTGAACATCGACTACCTAATCGAAAATATCGGTAAACTCACGGCTAAAAAAGACACACTAGCTAAGAAATCAGGGATTTTCACCATCGGGAAAGCGAACTTGATCGACGGGATCGTACATTTTGTCGACGTAAGCGCACCGGTCATTCAGGATCGGGAAGTATTTGATTTTAAGAATTTCACCCTTGAAAATGTTGCCAGTGAGCTCGAAAATTTCAGCGTCTACGCCGACACCATACGATTCCAAGCTAATGGTTTAACGGCAGTTGATCGTCATACCGGGCTAAGGGTCGATCGATTGGATACCCGGTTCATGTTCCATAAAAAAGGGATGGAGCTGGCCGAACTGGATATACGGGCAGGGAATTCCCATATTAAAGATTACCTGTATTTTAAATACGACCACCCCTCAGCTTTTAATGACCTAAATAATAAAATTGAAATAACGGCCAATTTTGCTGACTCCCGCATCTACTCCGATGACATCGGCTATTTCGCAAAATATTTGTTTTCGCTTGAGGAATATTGGAATATTACCGGCAATTTTCAGGGAAAAGTAGTCGATTTTACGCTGAGTAAACTCCAGCTCAAGTTTGGTAATAATAGTATTCTAAAAGGCGACTTCACGTTCAAAGGACTCCCTGAATTTAGAAGTACGGGGATGATGTTTAAGATAAACGAAACTCAAATCTCCCCTAATGACTTAGTTCAATATGCCCCCAAAGCAAAGTTCCATAAAACGCTTCAACGCTTCGGAAACATCACAGCTAACGCCATTTATGCCGGCTCTATCGCCGATTTCACCGTCAAAGGGCTGTTCGACACGGATATTGGGCACCTGGAAACGGATCTCGTCTTCAGTGCCAAAGAAACCCATAATACCACGTATAAAGGTTATCTAAAAACCCAGTCATTGGATTTGGGAAAAGTGCTCGCCAATACCGCTACATTTCAGAATCTAGATTTCTCGGGAAATATCGACGGTAGAGGCCTGAGCCTGGAGTCGGCTAATGCCCAGGTTTCGGCGCAAGTCAATCTAATTGGCTTTAAAGGTTACGATTACCGGAATATTACCTTCGACGGAACTATCCAACAATCGTTTTTTGAAGGAATGCTAGGCTCTGTTGATCCGAATATGGTTTTCGAACTCAACGGAAAGGTCGATTTCACAAACGACAAAAACCACTATTCCTTCGAAGGTTTTTTTGAGCAAGTGAATTTAGGCACGCTCGGTTTCACCCAAAAACCACTCCGACTATACACAAAGGTCAACATAGAAGCAGACGGTAATCATTGGGATGATTTGACAGGACAAGTGAAGTTGTCGGATATATATCTGTTAAAACCCGAAAACGACCGAAATCTATTATTGGATTCACTAACTCTAAACGTATCTCAAACGGATGAAATTTACCGTTTAGGCGTGCAAAGTGAAATAGTAGAGGGAGAAATCTCAGGAAATTTTAAACCGACACAGGCAGCTACAGATATTGCCAATCTGGTAAAAGAATACCTGCTTTATTTCAAAGGCGATAAATCGGATCGCGAGGAATATTACGCAGGGAAAATGACCTCCGATACATTGGATCCCTATCGTATCGACTTTCGGTTTACGGCTCGGGAAATGATAAGCTTGACCGATTTCTTGGCACCCGATCTGTATGTTTCAAAAGGAGCTGAATTGAAGGGCTACCTCCATGCCAATAACAACACTTTGGTCATGATTGAAGGGAAGGTTGACACCCTCCGCTGGTCAGGGAATGCCCTTTATCAAACGGAAATGGATGCCTTCTTGTCGAAATATGTTCATAGTCCCGAGGTTTTAGCATCCGCCAATCTTACGTCAAAGAAACAATCCATTAAATCAGTATTGGAGCTGGAAAAATTCTTCGTCGATGCAGCTTGGGAAAATGAACGCATTCACATTGTTTCGAGCATCAACCAAGTTGGATCCACCAATAAAGCCAACCTTGTCGGAGACCTTGAAATTACACCCGACGGGGTAAAAGCCAATGTTAAGGAAGGCTCCCAACTTTCCGTATTAGACGAAATTTGGCATTTTAACCCTAATAATCAGCTGCTGATCCAAGAGTCTCTAATCACCTTCCGAGACGTTTCCATTGAAAATGGCAAAGCTCGTATTTCCTTAAGGGGATCAACGGGTGATCGTACAGGACAAAATCTTTCCGTAGAAATCAAAGATTTCAAACTCAACTCACTCAACCCCATCTTGAACTCCAAGTTTGAAGGAATCACAGATGGCCACTTAATTACCCGAAAAACAGAAGTTGGCCAGGAAATGGATGTATACTTTAAGATCGAAGGCCTCCAATACGACCAACATGAACTAGGGAACTTCATAGCCAGAGGGGATTGGGACAAAATGAGCCAACGACTGCAATTAGCTGCCTATGTGGAGAAAAACATGCAGCGAACGCTCAATATATCAGGCTTTTATGCTCCTACCAAGGAGAATTCACCGTTGGAGCTAAAAGCCGATTTTCGGCAAATGGAACTCAAAATCATTGAACCATTTGCCTCCTTTATCGTCTCCGATATCTCCGGACTCGCTTCAGGTACTGTTAGAGCGACGGGCACCCTGAGAAAACCTAAGCTCGAAGGTGCTTTAGATGTGGCTAAAGGGAGGGCAAAATTCGATTACCTACAAGCCATTTTCACTTTTGAGGATAAAATCTATTTCGGAGAAAATGAAATTATCGTCAAAAATATGACCCTTAAAGATCCCGAAGGAAATAGTGCTACATTGTCGGGGGGGGTCTATCACGACGGATTTAAGTTTCCTACCATTTCATTCAACGCAGATTTCCAGGGTTTCAAAATCCTGAATACCACCGCTAACGACAACGACTTATTCTACGGCACGGCCTATGTAACGGGGACTGCTGAAATCACTGGTCCGGTTAAAGACTTGACGATCAACGCCTATGCGACCAGCAATAAGGGTACCCGAATATATATACCCTTTGACGGTGCTACCGAGGTAACCCAGAAAGACTACATTATTTTTACAAGCCAGATCATCCAGGACACATCCGATACCAGTGGAAGACGCCGTATCAGGCCGGTAGCAGATAATGGAATAAAAATGAATTTCAATTTCAATATCACCCCGGATGCCTATTGTGAAATCCTGCTGGACCGACAAGCGGGGGATATCATACGAGCCTATGGAAGTAGCCTACTCAATCTTAAAATTGATACACAGGGAGACTTTGCCATGACCGGCACCTACGAACTGCAAAGTGGAGAATATACCTTTACCCTGCAAAATGCCATCCATAAACGATTTGAAATCAAACCCAATAGCAGGATAATTTGGACCGGCGATCCCATGGAAGCCGAAGTCAATATCAAAGCGGGTTACACCCAGTTAACTTCGTTGGCCGATATATTGCCAGCTAGCTCTACCACCAATAACGCTGCACGGACAAGACGTTATCCGGTTGAACTGATCATAACCCTTACCGACCGACTTATGTCACCAACCGTAGGGTACAGTCTCACTTTCAAAGAATATCCTAACACCCCCGAATTTAGAAATGGAATTGCCATTTTCGAAAATCAATTGCAAAACGACGAACAGGAACTCAGTAAACAGGTAAGTAGCTTACTACTCTTCAATACACTACTAAGCCCCAATAACCCCCTCTTTGGCAGTAATCAGTCCCAGAGTTTTGTAGGTAATAGTGTAAGTGAATTAATCTCCAATCAAATCAGTAAATGGGCTTCTGCCCTAGATCAAAACCTAGAGGTGGGACTTACGGGCCTCACCCTCGATGAACACATGATCGACAACTTGCAACTACGTTTTTCCTATCGTTTTTTAAACGATCGCTTTCGAATCACTCGAGATGGTCGATTGACTAATGTTCAAAATCAATATGACGCCGCAAGCTTACTGGGTGAATGGACCTTAGAATATTGGTTTACACCTACAGGCAGTATACGGGGAAGGGCATACAATCGAAATATTCAAAACCCACTTTTGCTGAATAACACCCAAACTACCGCCGGATTCAGTTTGCAATTCAGTCATAGTTTTAACCGTATATTCGCTTCGGACCCTCCGAAAAAAGAGAATTCAAGTCGTGATAGCACTGCGGTAGGTGAACCCGTTGGACGTTCCACAACCCGGCAACGCTGGATTCCAGTTTCTATGATATCCCAATAAACTAGCGCACTACGGTTCGTGAATCAGGAGGTGGGATAACACTCAGGGTGATCAAAGCGGCTATTAATGCTGCAACGGCCATAAGGATATAAGAAACCTCAAAATTACCCGTGATCCCGTTCAAATACCCCACCAGGTAGGCGCCTACAAAAGACCCCAAGGCGCCCATACTATTGATTAGCCCAATAGCCCCACCGGCTACATTCCGGGGCAAAACCTCGGTTAATACAGCAAAAAAAGGGCCATAAGGTATGTATAAACAGGCACCCGCCACCACCAAAAGCGAAAAAGAGATCCAAAATTCCCCCGAACTATTGAGATAAATCCCGACGAATGCCAATGCTGCTACCAGTAGAAATGGCCAAATGAAAATCCGTCGATTGAGAAGTTTGTCGGAAAAATAAGACGCAGTTAACATCCCTACGATGGCGAGTAGATAAGGTACGGCACTCAACCAGCCAGTGGCTACAATATTTATTTCGGGAGCTGAACTAATGATTGATGGAAGCCACATTACAAAACCATATACACCTAAACTCCAAAACAAATATTGGAGGCTCAATAAAATGACGCGCCAGGACTTAAATGCTTCCGCATAGTTTTTTACCGGTTGAATAGATTTCTGCTCCTCTTTCAGTGCATTCTCAACGGCCTCACGTTCGGACAAACTCAACCAGGAGGCATCCTGCGGTTTCTCACTGATGACCTTCCACCATACAAAAGCCCATATAATTCCCGGTAACCCCTGAAGGATGAACATCCACCGCCAACCCCAAGCATCGATCATATAGCCCGACACCACCGACATCCACAATACCGTGACCGGATTACCCAATATTAAAAATGTATTTGCTCTTGAACGCTCGGCCCGAGTGAACCATTGGCTCAATAAGATGACCATAGCTGGCATTACCGCACTTTCAACAACACCTAATAAAAACCGTATACCAATCAGGGCGTTTACATTGCTAATCATACCCGTTGCTGCGGCCAGCCCACTCCATAGTATCAAAGACCAAAAAATCAGCTTTTTCGCACTTTTATGGGCAGCATATTGCGCGCCTGGGATTTGGAAAAAGAAATATCCCAGAAAAAACAAAGAACTGAGCAGGGAAGACATCCCCTGGGTAATTTGAAGCTCCTCGGCCATACCCCCCGCCGCTGCAAACCCGAAATTAGCCCGATCTAGATAGGCAAGACTATAGGTAATAAATGCAATCGGAATAATTCGGTACCAGCGCGAAACAGGTAGATTTGAATTCATAATGCTGGATGATTAATTAGCCTCAACCCTGAAAGATTTGGCGCAGAAATTGCTGATTGGCTTTGTAGCTAGCCATCATTTCAGCACCTTTCGGTATGGCACCCTCAATGTGTATCCACCCTTGATAGTGTATAGCATCCAGGGCACGTCGGACTTTCACAAAGTCGATAACCCCTTTTCCCAACAATGCCCCATTCTCTTTCATATGTACCTCGCAGATTAAATCTTTTAAGAGGTCGATTTCCCGATAAATATCATACCCCATTTGGGTGGAATTGGCCACGTCGTAATAAACCTTAACATGCGAAGAGCCAACAGCTTCTATGATCTCCATATGCTCCTCCGCACTAAGCCAGGATTCAATAGCTAAATACACATCGGCCGCCTCCGCCTTCGACGCGACCTTTTTTAGCCGCCTGATCACTTCCCTCGTACCGGCAGCATCATTCTTTAGATCCCCCTTTCCAAAAAATGCTAACAATACCACTTGAATACCAAGATCCTTAGCAACATCGATACTATCACTCACCCATGCTTCCGTCCTCGGATCCGATTTATACGGAACACTATTCATCTCCCCGATCGCTAGACTTCCGAGCTTAATACCGGTACGCTTGGACGCCTCGCGATAGGCATCTCTCACATCTGCACGACGGAGATGCATATTGTTCTCAACATTTCCCAAACTGATCTGCAACCCGTCTAATCCGATCGCCTTCGCGGTATCCAAGGCTTCAATCTTACTATGCCCCCCAATTGACCAGTCGCAGGCACCAATTTGATACCTATGTCGGGGATTATCCAATAACGATTCTGAAAAAGAAATAGAAGCCAATCCTAAGGCTATGCGTCGAGTAGCTTCCCTACGATTCATTCTTTGGATAGGACGATTGCTCATCATAGTGAAAGTTCAGCGGTCGGTGCTTAATTCATTATAAGAGGATAATATTGCTAAAATTCTACCTAAAAACACAACGATTAAAATAATAGCCGCTCTTTCAGTCACAAAAAAAGCTGCATCGGATAATGGCTCCGACACAGCCTAACTATGTGGAAGATATTTTTTAGGTAGCTCTACCGAATTATCCGGCCTTTCGTACCGAACTACCCCCTGAGGTTTTAGAACGAATATCTTTGGCGGTCCCGCTATAACGAATCACACTAGCCCCACTCGCATTAATATCTAAGCGTTCACTCGCTCTGACGGTAGCTGAACTTGCACCTGATGCAGCAATATCAGCTGACTGCGTGGCCAAACCCGACGCTTCCAGTTTACTAGCACCCGATAAATCACCGCGTAAATTTTGTGCCCTACCTTTCACGACGACTCGGGAAGCACCGGAGAGATCGGCATCTATAAAGGGGGCATCAATTTCCATAACTAATTTGGACGCCCCAGATACACTCAATCTAAAGTCCGCCGAAACCTCGAATCGTTCCACGTTCATGGATGACGCTCCCGACAAATTAATTCCTAAAAGTATAGGCATTTGTATGTCAATGGTGACACGGTCGTGCGTTCGACTTCCTCTCTCAAAATTAACATGCAAGGTCTTTCCACTTACCCGTGCAACAAGTACGTCCAAATCCGCCTCTTCGCCGGTCGCTACAACCCTATAGTCTAGCCCGGGTTTTACGTTAATGACAAACGCACTCCCCAAAGACAGTTTCTCAAAATTCCGAAGATCAAATTCGCGGGTTGCGGATTGGCCTTGCACCACAGTAAGTGCCGCTAGCCAGATCCCTAATAGGAGGTTTATCTTTCTCATCATTTTTTACGGTTGTTTAAAACTAAAGAGAATATTCTCCTTGCCGACGTTGCTTACAAACCCGTTTTTATTTAGTACCTATTGGCCATTTTTGTAAATCCGACTCTGACCGGTCTCGTGTTTGTCTAAGTGTTCAACGGCTCCCAAATAGACTTTGCTAACGCCCGATGTGCTTACTTGTCCTTTGGCTACCCTCAAGTTTTCAGCTTTTAAAATACAGTCACCCGATGCGATAGCTGCAAGCTCTTCGGCATTTCCGCGTACTAGCATTCGTGAGGCTCCTGAAAGATCCAGGTTTAGTTTTTCGACGTCTATCGCTACTTCTGCTTTCGTGGAACCTGAAAGTCGAATGGCCAATTCTCCCATTCGTTCGAAGTCTTCTACCCGTAATAAGCTTGTTCCTGAAAGATCGATTGTCTCCAATTGGGGAGTCGTAATCACAATTCGTACACGCTTCGTCGGTTCGGGCAGCTCCTCCGCTGGATCCTTTTTCATAACATATACCACTTTCTCTTCCACCTTAACCTGAAGCGCATTTACATTTGCTTCAGCGCCATCTAAGGTAACACTCGGCTCCTCTCCTTTCTGGATTAAAACCCTGTAGGCGCCGCCAATTTCAACTCTAGTAAATGCCGGCACCATGATCTGTTTGACAAAATCCCCCCTATCTCCTGGCGAAACACCGGTAAACTCCCCTCCGTCGGACCATTCGGTTTCACTACTTTGTTCGCTAGAACGAGGGGTTGATTTAACCAAAAACCTTTCCGGGAAATTCGTACATACCAATCCTGAGTCGGGTAGAAATACCCATCGTAAACTTTCCCAATCGAGATCTTGATGCCGCAAATCGTAATGAGTAAGATTCCGATTTAAATGCCAGTTCCGTAAGAATCCGTAGTAAAATTGTCGGGTCATGACAAAAGGTCGATGATAAGGCACTTCCAGGGCTATATCGATCTCCTGCATACGATAAGGCAAAATGTCGGCGACCAAAGGTCCATTCGGGAAAAATAAAGTCGTATCCCGCTTTTCCAGATCGTAAACCAAGTGGGAGGCCGTTTCCCGGGCTTCAACATGATTGGGGCCACGAGCGGTAAAACGTTTTTCTACTTTAACGCTATCATTTAAATGACTACCCCGCATGGAGACCCGAACTTTCACACTTTGTTCGGAATAATTACCTTCCTGGTCTATTCGCAATACCCCAGTTTCTATTTTCATCCGTTCGACTTGGGTGTATTCGCCCGATTCAATGAAATTCCTTTGGAATACTAAGCCCGATGAAATCATTCCAAATATACTGAAGATAAAAACCCCAGCCAGGACAATCCAAAACGTACTTCCTACCACCCTACGATTTAACAGCAACATTAATCCCAGAAGAAGTATGGCTACGATGGGGACAACAATGATGCCGATTACCGAAAATACTAATACAGGGGGCGTTTCCTTAATGATTAAAAATTCGGAGGGGAATACACCAAAATCGGGCATACTAGCCAAACCCAGCAAGGCAGCGGCTCCCACCAACACAGCAAATAAACCTGATACTGCAACAGCTACCATGAGGACGCCCACTAATACACGTAACAAAGGACCTATTTCCCGCAAGGCCTTACCTAGCCCATTCAATATTTTTCCAATGATGATGAAGGGTAGTAAAAACAATCGCTTCCAATCGCTATCGCGTACTTGGTGAATCTCTTCTTGATTCCGCTTGATATTGCTTTCGATATTGGAAATTGTAATGGGCTCCCCCTGCATTTCCATCTTTTCAGTTAAGGTATGGGCGGCCGGTGCAATAGCCCAAAGCAAGATGTAGATTAACACACCGGTTCCGAAAAAGAAGATCGAAATCACCCAAAGAAAGCGAACAATGCCAATATCTAAATTGAAGTAGGAAGCCACACCTGCTGCTACCCCGCCCAATACCTTGTTTTGAGGATCACGATAGAATTTCTTGATTTTTTGGGTATCCTCTAATTGATGTGTGCCTGGGAACGCGATCCACATGGCGATATAGGCAATCAATAACAAAACGCTAAGAATAGCGAAATCGTCCTCCATACCTGTATCCAGCATGCCATTTACGGGAACGCCTCCTAAAAACACTAATAGTAGGATCAACCTCACCCATAAGGGGTCTAGGGTGTAATAATGAGCAATTCCGGCCGCCACTCCCCCTATAATTTTCCGCTTTAAATCCCGGTAATAACGGCGCTTTCCGGGCAGTGCCCCTGAATGAGCATCTGAATCAGGTCGGGCTCGAGACGATAATGGTTCCGAAATAAAATCGTCGGACTGTTCGGCAGCTTCAAAATCCGACACTTCCCCCATCGCTTTGATCAGCTCGGAAACGTCATCTACCGAAATCACCTGTTTATTTTCCTGCTTCTGTTTAAGATTAAAGCGTTCGGCTATCCTACTTTCAATGTCTGCAATGATTTCGGCATTGTCCTCAAAACTGGAAAAATAGTAGTGTACCGACGCTAGGTATTGCCGAAGCTTGTCGTAACCATCTTCCTCAATGTAAAATATTTGACCGGCAATATTGATACTGATTGTCTTTTTCATATTGGTACGGAGTCCTTTTATTTATAAAGTAGCCTTAGGGGTGGTTCAATGATCGGTGGATTTTTGATTCGTGTCTGTTTTCCCGATGATGGTGGTGACCGATTGCTGTAGTTCGTCCCAGGTCGATTGCATGGCTACGAGAAATTCACGCCCCTTTTCAGTGAGTACATAATACTTACGGGGAGGGCCAGAAGTAGATTCCACCCATTTATAATCTAGAAAACCCGCATTTTTTAACCGTGTTAACAAGGGGTAAAGCGTTCCTTCAACAACCATGATCTTCGCTGAGGTAAGCTCTTCGAGCATATCCGAAGCGTAGACCTCACCCCTTGAGATGATGTGCAGAATGCAGAATTCCAGTATCCCCTTCCGCATTTGCACCTGAGCATTTTCAATATTCATATCCACTGAAAAAAATTGTAAATGGCGGGTAAGCACATCTTACCCGAGGTCGGAGCACCTACGCAAAAAAGCGTCATGGCCTAGCACCTCCCTTCGCGGTAATCAACCGACCAGACAAATGTAGTGGATAGTACTTTGTTATGCAAGGTACTAGGTTATTTTTTTCGAGAAGATTTTTTCCTTATTCTCCGATAATCACTTCTATACCAAATTCTTCGAGGGCGGTGACCATTTCCGGGGCTACGCCCGAATCGGTTATTACGTACTGCACCTGCTCAAATTCGCAGATTTTGGCGATTCCTTTCCGTCCAAACTTTGTGTGGTCGGCCAGGATCACGACAGACTGTGCGGTGCGGATCATTTTCTGATTGAGTCCGGCTTCCGTTAGGTTACTGATGGTAAAACCGAAATCCAGATCAATGCCGTCTACTCCAAGAAACAAGAGACCACAACTGACATATTCCAGCATATATTCGGCAAAGTTTCCGGCTACGGAGGACGAATTGGGTCGAATTAACCCACCAAGTTGAAGCACTTCCACATTTTTCCGATGCGAAAGCTCCATGGCCACCTTTAAGGCCGGAGTGATGACCGTAAGGGGACGCTCGGGAGAGAGATGTCGAGCAAATTCAAAAACGGTGGTCCCTGATCCGATCATCAAGGCATCGTGTTGACCGACTAGCGCCATGGCAGCTCGCGCAATCTGCTGCTTTTCCGATGCATTAATATGTTGCTTTTCCTGAATTGGTCGCTCCAGTGCGTAGGGGTTTTGAAGGGAGGCTCCCCCATGGGTCCGAAACAACAATTTCCGCTCCTCCAGCACTTTCAAATCCTTGCGAATGGTAACTCCCGACACCTCCAGTTGATCACTCAACTCCTGTATCGTCACCCGATTCTTCCTCTGCAGCTCTTCTAATATAAACTGATGCCTTTCTGTTATCGTCATTAAAGTGAAACATTTTTAAATCCCTACCCTTCTAATTAACCTTTTAATCCAATAAACAACTTCAATTATCAAATTTGAACAGCTAATATATTTCATTTTAATTAACTTTTTATTTAAATTCCTTAAATTTTCTTTCGATTTACTTGTAAATGTAAAGTCCGGTTCATTGTTTTGTAGCTTGTCACCTTAGTGACTCATTATGATAAAATTTTAAAATTTTCCATTATTCCTGTTCCACTATGCCTTCTACCAATACCCTTGGCCTTCCCCGTCATTTGTTCTGGGGATATGTCGGAATCCTCATCTTTATGATGGGTGATGGCGTCGAACAAGGTTGGCTAAGCCCCTACCTGCTCGAACACAACATGAGCATTCAACAATCGGCTTCACTTTTTACGGTGTACGGAATTACTATCGCCTTGTCATCTTGGTTTTCAGGGGTATTAGCTGAAACCTATACGCCAAAATTCACCATGGCGTTGGGCTTGATCTTATACATTGTGGGCACGGTCGGTTTCGTAGGAATCGGGATGAACCAGTTGAATTATCCGGTTATGTTATTTACCTATGCCATCCGTGGATTCGGCTACCCCCTCTTCGCCTACTCCTTCTTAGTATGGATCACCTACCGAACCGAAAAAAACGAACTAGGTAAAGCGGTAGGGTGGTTTTGGTTTGTTTTTACCGGAGGATTGAATGTATTGGGGGCTTATTATTCAAGCTGGGCTATAGGGGCGTTGGGTTATCAGAATACGCTTTGGAGTTCCATTTTTTGGGTTGGTCTGGGAGCATTTTTCGCATTGGTTTTAAACCGAGACCCCTTTAAAACGCGGGTATCAGCAGAAAACAAAAATCAGAAATGGAAGGAATTACTGAACGGCATTACCATTGTCAAAAAGGAACCCAAAGTGGGGATAGGTGGGATCATACGCATTATCAACACAACAGCTCAATTTGCATTTCCTGTATTTCTACCTATCTATTTGGCTGAATTCGGCTTTTCCACCAAAGAGTGGCTGCAAATCTGGGGGACTATCTTCACCAGTAATATCATTTTCAACCTCATTTTTGGCTTTGTCGGAGATTACTTTGGCTGGCAGCGTACGGTTATGTGGTTTGGCGGAGTCGGTTGTGCCATCTCTACCCTACTCTTCTATTATTCGCCTGTATTCTTCGGTGCTAGTTATTGGTTGGTAATGCTTTCCGGGGTCCTTTGGGGAGCGTTACTGGCTGGTTATGTTCCACTATCAGCATTGGTTCCCTCATTAGTAAAAGAAGAAAAGGGTGCAGCCATATCGATCTTGAACCTTGGTGCAGGCCTCCCGGTCTTCGTCGGACCGGCTATCGTGGGTGTGACCATCGGATGGGTAGGTAGTGAGGGGGTCGTATGGATCCTAGCCGGTCTATATGTGATTAGCGCTGTTCTAACCAACTTTATCAGCCTGCCCGACGAATCTCAAGAAACTATTTCAATTGCAACCGAATAAGAATATTCAATAATGACACGCATTTTAATTACCGCCCCCTATTACGAAGCCGCTCGGGAACGTCTTTCGGAAATCATAGGTCCTATTATTTACAAACCCTGGAAAGAACATGGGCGTGGTTATGAACCCAGTGAACTAATTGATCTACTAAAAGAAACGGGAGCTGAAGCCTTTATTACCGAACATGACCAGGTCACTGTGGAGGTCATCCGGGCAAATCCACATTTAAAATTTATCGGAGTTTGTCGGGGCACCCCCTCCAATGTCGCTGTGAAGACGGCTACCGAATTGGGCATTCCTGTTTTCAACACCCCTGCCCGAAATGCCCAGGCAGTGGCGGAAATGTTCATTGCCAATCTGATCACATTTATGCGTCACACCTTGCCTGCGATCGAATGGTTGAAAGCTGAAAAGTGGGAAGTCGGTGCCCATACGTCTTACTTGCAGTTCAAGGGCAATGAAATAGCTGGTAAGACCATTGGAATGGTGGGTTTTGGAGCAACAGGTCAAACCATTGCCCAACTCCTCAGACATTTTCCAGCAAAAATCAAATACTACGACCCTTATTTCCATTCGGAAGAAAAATCATTTGAGAAAGTGTCGCTGGAGCAAGTTTTTATGGAATGTGATGTGGTTTCGATCCACTTGCCTGTAACCGAGGAAACCAAGGGTATGATTGGCGAGGAATTGATTAGGCTCATGAAACCTGATGCTATTTTCGTCAACACAGCCCGAGCTGTGGTGGTTAAAAGGGAAGCTCTCTTAAATGCCCTTGAAGAAGGCCGAATCAGAGGCGCCATCCTTGATGTCTTTGATCACGAACCGCCCGACGAATTAGATTACAAGTTGATACATCACCCCAACGTCTTGGCAACGCCCCATATAGCGGGAGCAACACATGAAGTAGAAGACCATCATGCAGACATTCTGAACAAAGCCCTGCAGGCCTATTTCAAGGAAAACAATCGAACAATCAAACAATGGGTAAACCCTGATTGCAAAGTATGAAACAGCCTCACTATTTGGCCATAGACATTGGAACCGGCAATGTAAGAGTAGCCCTCATCGAACCATCGGGGAATATTCTTAAAGTTGCCACAGACGCTGTACGCTACCAACGCGACTCACGTTACCAGGAATCTATCTATTTCGTTCCTGAGGAACTTTGGCGACAGATCGTTCAACTTTGCCGCGAGGTATTGACAAATGTTTCACCAAATGAGGTCCTAGCAGTCACCACCTCCAGTCAGCGTGAGGGGATTGTGCTCCTCAATAAGGAAGGAAAGGATGTGATCGGCATGCCTAATATCGACCATCGTGGCAGAGAATTTGAAGATATTCTGAAGGACAAAAGGCGGGTTTACCAATTAACCGGTCGCTATCCTACCTCGCTTTTTTCCGCCTTCAAAGTCGTAGGATTTCGGGAGAAATACCCAGAACTGTCTGCTGAGATCGCCCATATGGTGAGTATCAGCGACTGGGCAGTGTATCGCTTGTCCGGCCAAATTGGGTATGAACATTCTCAGGCATCCGAGACCCTGCTTTACGATGTTGCATCCCAACGTTGGTCAGAAGAGCTATGTGCTTATTTTGGAATTCATCCACGAATCTTGCCCCCGCTTGTACGAGCGGATGAGGTTGCGGGCACCCTTTTAAAATCCACAGCCGAATCGATTGGTCTACACGAATCGGTACTCGTCGTAACAGGTGGAGCTGACACACAACTGGCGGTACAAAGTACCATGCCTAGCACCAACGATATTGTTCTGGTTTCAGGTACGACGACGCCCGTGGTCAAAATCGTCGATCGATACATTACCGACGATGCGCAAAGAACCTGGACAAACAGCCATACCGAAACAGGATTGTTTATCCTGGAAACCAATGCCGGGGTAACGGGGTTGAACCTACAACGCTACAAAGCTATTTTTTATCCGAACGAAAGCTACGATACCATGGCGGCTGAAATACGAGAGGCTATCATAGCCGGTCCTCAATGTTGGGCTGCACTGGGTTCACTACTTGCTGGAGAAGAAAAACCCCTGTTGAGAGGAGGGTTCGTCTTACCCGTTCCTCTCAGCCACGACCTTACTCGCGGCCAATTTTCATTGGCGGTCTTGTGGGATATCGCCTGTAGCATATATGAAAACTACCTCGCACTTTGCTCGGTTACTCCGCACGATGAATCCTATATCTGGGCTTGCGGTGGTGGGTTGGAAAGTCAAATGTTACGACAGTTCCTTGCCGATTTAAGTGGGAAGGAAATCAGGGTAAGAAACAACTATCGTCAGGCGACTGTAGCCGGTGGAGCCGTGATCTGCAACCGTATCTTTGGCCTTTCGGCAGAAATGAACAAGGAATTCACCTCCATAAAACCTCTACCGGGGAACCTCGCTCAAAAATGGCATGAACAGTGGAAATCTAGTCGGAATGATTTTAAAATGAATCGCCCGTGAACAATGCTATTTTCATAGGGATCGATGTAGGGACACAGGGAGTACGAGTTCTCTTGGTGGACGAAGAGGGGAATACCATCGAGAGCAGTGAACGAAAAACAGACCTTACATCCGACTTCCGAACGGCACAAAATCCGGACCTATGGTGGGATGGTGTAATGGCTTGCTTGGATGAAGTTTTTCAGCAACTCGATCCAATTAAAAAGAAAGACATAATAGCGGTTTCGGTTACCTCTACCTCGGGCACGGTCATCCCTTTGGATAACCAAAATCGCCCCTTAAACCCGGCCATTATGTATAGTGACACGCGACAGGCTGACGAAGGAAAACGTTGTAAGGAAATTGCAATTCGGCATAGAATCGAGGGGTATACTGCTTTCAACTCTTCGAGTGGATTACCGAAAATGGTGTGGTTTGTAGAGCGTTTCCCAGAAAAAGCCCGTCAGATTTCCACCTGGGTTCATGCGACCGATTATATGATTGGAAAATTGAGTGGCCATTTTCGAATCTCCGACCACACCAATGTATTAAAGTCAGGCTACGACCTGATTCACCATCGATGGCCGGAATATATCACCTCTGAATTACCCATTGAGAAAGAATGGTTGCAGGAAGTTGTGGCTCCTGGTACAGTCATTGGTTATTTGAACCCCGATTTACGCAGCCGCTGGAACCTACCCGAAATCAAGGTTGTGGCAGGAATGACCGACGGTTGCGCATCGCAGGTTGCCAGTGGGGGTGTAAAACCTGGAGATTGGAATACGACCATTGGAACCACCTTGGTAGTAAAAGGGGTAACGATGAAAGAAATAAAAGACCCCCAGGGACGGCTTTATAGCCATTTGCATCCCCAGGGTTATTGGATGCCGGGCGGAGCCAGCAATACCGGTGCCGACTGGGTATCACAGGATTTTAAAGGTGAAAACTTAAATTTCCTCAACGATCAGGCTGATCATATCACCCCAAGTGGATTTTTAGTTTATCCCTTAAAACAGGAAGGTGAACGATTCCCGTTCATCAGTCCAATGGCGCGGGGTTTTACCGATAAACGAATTCAAACCCGCGAAGAATTGTACACAGCCGGGCTGGAGGGGGTGGCCTACCTTGAAAAACTCTCCTACGAAATAATCAAGGAGCTTTCTGGCGAGAATATAGAAGCTGTTTATTCATCAGGAGGAGGTAATAATAGTCGTACCTGGATGAAAATACGGGCAAGTGTGCTTAATTTACCAATTTATCAGAGCTCACAGGCGTCCGGGGCACTGGGAGCCGCTATTGTGGCCGCATCCCAAACTTTTTTTTCAAATCTCACGGAAGCTGCCACATCAATGACGAACTTGGAGCACTGTTTCGAACCTGAAGAAGAACTCCTGGCACCTTATGAAGAGGGGTATCAGAGCTTCATTATCGAATTGAAAAACAGAGGCTATTTAACTATTTAACCCAACAATAGTATGTTAACGGTATACTTACTTCGCCATGGGGAGAGTGTCTGGAATTTGGACGGTAACCGATATTGTGGCTCAACGGACGTGCCTTTAACAGAAAGGGGAATGGAGCAGGCTAGACAGGTAAAGGAATTGCTAAAAAATGTAAAATTCGATGCCGTCTACAGCTCCCCTTTGCAGCGGGCTTACAAAACGGCACAAATTGCCACACCCCATGATCCGGCCGATGTTATTGTCGCAGAAGAATTAAAAGAAGCTTCTTTCGGGAAGTGGGAAGGGAAAACCCGGGAGGAGTTTATTGCCGAAGACCCCGCGTTGTGGGAAGCATGGGAAAAAGATCCGTGCACTGCTCGAGCTGGTGGTACGGGCAACACAGCCCTGGAAATTGTTACCAACGTCGATTCGTTTTTTAAAAAGGCGGCAGAGAAACATCCGAATGGCACAATTTTGGTCGTAGCCCATAATGGTGTCAATCGCTTTTACCTGGCTTACAAATTGGGAATACCCCTTCGGAATTACCGACGTATTGTGCAACTCAATTCAGCCATTACCCGGTTTACTCTTAACGACCGTCTTGAAATCTCACTTGATTTACTCAATGTTAGGTAATACCTATTTTTTCAAAAATATGTTTGGCGCTATTCCAAAGCTTATAAGTACGCTTATTATCATCACCCTATCCTGTTATTCCGTTCTAGGGCAGTCGGCATTGCATGTCATTCAACTGAAGTCGCCAAAAGATACACGGAAATTTCTGCGTTTTACCCCTAAGGACATACCGGTTATTGCTGGCCATCGCGGAACCGTGGAGGACGGTTATCCAGAAAACTCCATCGAAGCAATGGAGCATACGCTTAAATTCACACCGGCTATTTTCGAGATTGATCCGCGTCTTACTCGCGATAGCGTAATTGTTTTAATGCATGATGCTACCCTGGATCGGACGACGACCGGTAAGGGGAAAGTCGCGGACTATACTTACGCCGAATTACAGCGGCTTCGATTAAAAGATGTCAAGGGTAACCCTACTCCCTACAAGATTCCCACACTGGAAGAGGCTATTCAATGGGCGCGTGGTAAAACCATTTTAAACCTAGATCAGAAGGGTGTCCCCTACGCCATGATCGCTGACCTGATCGAGAAGCATAAAGCTGAGGCATTTGTCATGATCACCACCCACAGTGCGGAACACCTTATGTACTACCACCGCCGAAATCCCGATATTACCTTTTCAGCACATATTCGATCTAAGAAACAATTCGACGAGTATGAGCAGGCGGGGGTGCCTTTCGATCGATTGATGGCCTATATCGGTCCACAAATTAAAGCTGAAAATCAGGAGCTCTACCGCTTGATCAACGGCAAAGGTGCCATGGCTATGATTTCCTCGGCTTCGTCTTATGATAAACTAGACACCGTTGAAGCCCGGGCTGAAAAATACCGAGCCATCATTGCCGACGGAGCCAGTGTGCTGGAAAGTGATTTTCCCATCGAAGTAGCAAAAGCACTGGAGGAATATACGAAGAAGAAATCTGTGAAAAGTAGGTATGTGAAGATGGCAGGAAGATAAACGATCATTTGTAAAACCCCTACACTCTTTTTTTAAACAAATCACTTAAATATTGTTTTATTTCCACTTTTAATAGAATCATTATTATTATGTTTGTCTTAGGTAAGTATCCCTAACATTTCGAAAGGCATGGAAAAGCGCTCAGAAACGATTGATCCGGACTTCGAGCTCTGCGTTCGATTAGCGGATGGCGATCATGCCTCTTTTTCAGAAATGTATAGCAAGTACAACCATAAAGTATACGGCTTCATCCTCAAGTATATCCATTCACCGGAGCTCACCAAAGATTTAACACAGGAGGTATTTATCAAAATTTGGGAAAATAGAGCACAGTTACACGAGGTAAGATCTCTAAGAGCCTATATTTTTACCATTGCGCGAAACCACACGCTAAATACCTTAAAGAAAATGGCTTCGATCGAAGTTGCCCAAAGTCACCTCTTGACCTTCTTTGATAGCAACCGTGAGATAGTATTAGACGACTTCATCAGTCAGGAATATATGGAGCTACTCGAAATCGTACTCGCCCGGTTGCCAGATCGTACTCGAGAAATTTTCCGTATGTGTCGTCAAGAGGGTAAAAGCTATGATGAAGCAGCCGCTGCCCTTGGTATTTCGCGAAATGCGATTAAAAATCACATGGTTTTTTCGATGAAAGTATTAAGTGATTTTGCTGAAAAAGACCTCCATATTACCTTAAGTCTCCTTTTAGTGGCGCTCTATTATATGGCATTATTCCACCCCTGAATCACTCCTGATTCAATTTTTTCCAAAAAAAAATTCAAATTTAGCTACCCTTGAGAGCTCTTTTTTTGTCTTGTTATAAAAGGCAAGGAAAAATGGATCAGGGAGCATTCTATAGAAGATTGATCGAAGCCTATAAGAATAAGACGGCGACCGACAAAGAGTTGGAGGTGCTCATGCATTTGCTACGCGAGGGAAAAATAGACGCCTATCTGATTGAATCGATGGAAGAAGATTCCGTTAGCGAAGATCTAGAACCGGCGGTTATTCCTGTACGTCGTCGTTCCTGGATTAGACGTGCGCTCCCCTACGCAGCGGCCTGTATCATTCTGTTAAGCACAACCATTTTAATTTATACCAACGAATCCCTTCCTCAAGAAAATTCGGGAACCATTGCAAGCGTTTCGGAAATCCCACCAGGGAAAAACTATGCTACCCTCACCCTGGGGAACGGCACCGTCATCCCCCTAGATCAGACCAATGAAGGCGAAATCGTACGGCAAAGTGGGTTGGTCATTCGTAAAACAGCAGATGCGCGATTGGTCTATGAAACTGCAGCGATGCCGGAAGATGGATTCAATAACATGGCTTCCAATACCATATCCACACCAAAGGGTGGCCAATATCAAGTTGTTTTATCGGACGGAACGAAAGTCTGGTTAAATGCCGCCTCTACACTCCGTTATCCGATTCGGTTCAACGGTTCGGTTCGGCAAGTGGAACTCGTCGGCGAAGGGTATTTCGAGGTATCGGCCGACAAAAACACGCCGTTTATTGTGAATTGTCATCATCAAATCGTTCATGTAACCGGTACCCGGTTCAATATCAATGCTTACCGGGAAGAGCAGTCGGTTAAGACAACCTTATTAGAAGGTAAAGTGACGGTGGTCTCCAACGACGGAAAGACGGCCATCGATTTACGCCCAGGGGAACAGTCGCTCCTTGCCAACGAAAAACTCATCGTCAAACCCGTGGATGCTGAATTAGCGACAGATTGGAAAAACGGAGACTTTATCTTCGACGATGAGGACATTCGTAGTATCATGCGGCGAATTGCTCGGTGGTACGATGTAGACATTGTCTATGCGAAAGACTATTTACCCCAAATGGGATTTTTCGGCCATGTTTCCAGGTCAAAGAATTTATCGGAAGTACTACAAGTACTGGAGCTGACCGGTGCGGTACGCTTCAGGATTGAGGGTAGAACCGTTACGGTTTTACCACCACCCTAGTTACCCTTGTTAGTCAGTTTTAATCTAATCATTAAATTCTTCAACTCAATGAAAACCTAACCAAAGTCCAACACTGACAGGGAATAAAAAACCGGAAATGCGGCTAACATTTCCGGTGGATGTCGGATAATCCCTGAATAGAACTTAAGCAAATCCAGTCATTTATCACCCAAACAGTTACAAATGTATGAATTTTTACGTTTGCACAAGATCGTTGTGTCCCGTCCTGTTTAAACAGATGCAAGGGAGACACAACCTAATCAGCTACTCGAACGCTTGCCGAAGGGTTTTAACGAAGGTTGTTATGAAAATGAGGTTACCCGTGTTTTTGATACTCACCGTAGCCTGTTTACAAGTCGGGGCATCAGCTATTGGACAGCAAATTACACTGTCTGAGACCAATGCGACCCTGGAACGTATATTTAAAAGGTTACGCAAACAAAGTAATGTCGATTTTGTCTGCAGTAGTGAACAACTCCGACGGGCGTCTCGTGTCACACTTCACGTTACGAATGAACCCCTGAAGGATGTTCTAGACAAAATCTTTGTCAACCAACCACTTACCTATACCCTGAAAAACAAGACGATTGTTGTTCAAGATAAACCGGAAGCCTATAAAACTTTAGAGAAACCCGTGTTAATTAATTCAACGCATCGCTCCACGCTTTCGTTGCTGACATTGGCGCCTCCGGAACTTCCGACCAAGGTAAGGATGGAACGTATACCCGTAAGCGGATTGGTACTTGATGACCAAGGTGAACCGCTTCCGGGCGTAAGTATTTTAATAAAAGGCACACAGCAAGGCACCATAACTGACTCCGAAGGCCGTTTTTCCATACAAATCCCTGACGAAAATGCCGTGTTAGTTTTCTCCTTTGTGGGTTTTATCACCCAGGAAGTTCTAGTAGGTAGTCGGACGAACCTGGAGATAAAATTGATGGTAGACGAAAAGGATTTGGAAGAATTGGTCGTGGTGGGTTATGGAACACAGAAAAAAAGTGACCTCACAGGGTCGATCAGTTCCGTATCTAGTGAAGAAATAAGAGCCTTCCCTGCTACCAACGTCTTACAAGCACTGGCTGGTCGCGCGGCTGGCGTTCATATTACCCAAAACACAGGGGAACCTGGTGGTAGCATGAGCGTTCGAATTCGCGGAACTAACTCTATTCAAGGTAGTAACGAACCGCTCTATGTTGTCGACGGATTTCCTATTTCGGGAAGCAACCCCACGATCTTGAACAACCTGGACATTGAATCAATCGAAATCTTGAAAGATGCCTCAGCCACCGCTATCTATGGTTCCAGAGGGGCAAATGGGGTTGTGTTGATCACCACAAGAAGTGGCAATGCCGGTTATTCATCGGTGAGCTTGGAGTCGAACTTGGCTTTTCAATCCATCCGTAGAAAGATGGACATGATGAATGCTCGGGAATATGCTGAGTTTTACAACATTGTAGCCAAGAATGATGGCTGGGGAACTGCCTTTAGTGATAGTGAAATAAGCGCATTGGGTGAAGGTTTTGATTGGCAGGATTTCGTCTTTCGCGACAATGCCCCCCTCCACAATCACAATTTGACTTTCCGAGGAGGTAACTCAACGACTCAATATTCATTATCTGGATCGGTATACAACGAAGAGGGTATAATTGAAAATAGTGGCTATGATCGATACTCGTTCCGTTCAAACATTAGTCATAAAGTAAGCGATAAGCTCAAAGTGAACGGCAGTGTAGTATTGGCAAATATTAAAAGAGAGAACCAAAGTAGTAGTGGAGGCGGTCGAGGCACTTCCCTAATCGCCGGGGCGTTGTACGCATTTCCAACTGTAACCCCGCAAAATGACGATGGCAGCTGGCGAAATCTAAAAACGCTCTACCATTGGTCTCCGGAAATCAATAACCCCGCTTTGATGATCTATGAAACAAGTTCAATTGCCCGTTCGAACAAGGTTCTGGCGAATGTATCGCTCGAATATAGTCCAATCAAAGATCTGACTCTTAAAATTATGGGAGGGATCGAGAATAGTGACGACCGAAGTGATTCTTATCGGACCAACAATTTCATCGGATCAAGTGCGAATGCCAGCGTCTCAACTTCACAGTTTCGTAGTCTATTGAATGAAAACACCCTTAACTATACAAAAAGTGTTGGAAAGCATCGGTTTTCCGGACTGGTCGGATTTACCTATCAAGATTTTTTGTCGACATCATTGAGTGCGAGTGGTACCGATTTTCTTAGCGATGTTACGGAAACTTACGACCTTGCTGCAGCTTCCGTTCCCGGTATACCAGGATCCGGTTATTCCCTTTCGGTTGTCGTGTCGGGTCTAGGTCGAATAAATTACAATTTTGATGACCGTTATCTCGCCACTGTTAACTTCCGAGCCGATGGATCATCGAAATACAGTCCGGGTAATAAATGGGGATATTTCCCTTCGGGATCAGTGGCTTGGCGCTTATCCAATGAAGCCTTTTTAAGTGATGTCGACCTTATTACCGACTTGAAAATTCGGGCTGGTTGGGGTCAAACCGGAAGTCAAGCCATTGGGGCATATGCAACGCTAAACCGATTATCATCTGGAAAAACTGTATTAGGTAAACAGTATCACACCTATTTTGCTCCTGGGACAAATCTTCCGGGAGACTTGAAATGGGAAACCACCGAACAAACTAACATAGGAATCGACCTGGCCGTTTGGAACAACCGTCTGAGGATTACGGCCGATTATTATGACAAAAAAACCAAGGATGTGCTTAATTCGGTGCCTTTACCACCGTCGGGTGGATTCCGAACCACCATTGATAATATCGGGGTCATCACCAATAAAGGTTTGGAAATAGAATTGGGTACTGACCTCTTTAAAGGAGAATTCAGTTGGACACTAGACGGAAATATTGCTTTCAACAAAAGCCGCGTTGAAAAACTCTATAAAGGTCAAGATATACTTGGCTCATTTATCAACGTTACCCTAATCAATGATCATTTCAATATTCTCAGGGAAGGGGAAGAGTTTGGTGTGTTCTATGGATATCTAGAAGATGGTTATGATGAGTCTGGGCGACTTGGAAAATATAAGGATATCAATGGCGACGGTGTAGTCAATGTGCAAGATAAAGTCATTATTGGCAATCCTAACCCCGACTTCATCTACGGTCTAAATTCTTCCATCTCTTTTAAAAATTTCGAGTTTACCCTATTCCTCCAAGGAACCTATGGTAACGACATATTCAATTTAGCGGGGTTGAACAATACGTTGGACGTAGGTTTTGGTGGCAATATGCCCCGAGAAGTGCTATACGATCATTGGACACCCGAAAATCCCAATGCGAAATATCCGATTCCCAGCCGCACCAATCAAGTTCGTGCGTCGGATCGATTCATCGAAGACGGGTCATTTCTCCGATTTAGAAACATCCAATTGGGGTATAATTTCCCGCTCAGCAAATGGGGTATTGCCGGTATCAAGAACCTTTACGTCTATATGGGTGGTAAAAATTTAATCACTTTGACTAAGTATTCTCGTTGGGATCCCGAAGTAAACTCCCTCGGTGGCGCCAGCTCGATTAACCTGGGCATCGATTACCATACTTACCCCATCAATAAATCCATCAATTTCGGAATCCGGGCCGATTTTTAACGATAGCTATTCAAGAGATATGAAAAAGATATTCATCATAGCTTCGGTTACTTTTCTTCTTGCTGCATGTAAGGACATCCTGACCGAATCCCCAAAGGCAATAGTAGTTGAGCGGTTTTATCAAAACGCAAATGACCTCGAAACCGCTGTTAACTCCATTTTCGCTCCCTTAAGAGCGTACAACTGTTTTGGTGCGCTGTACCCCTGGCAAACGGAAATATACAGTGACTTCCAATTAGGTCGGGGCAGTTATGCCGTCCTGAATGAATATGAAGGATTGGATAATACCAATGTTACCAGAATAGGACAAATGTGGAACGAATTCTATTTGGCAATTCGTAACGCCAATTTGGTGATCGCCAACGCGGAGAATGCCGTCAATGCTACACCGGCAGAAATTGCTAAATATGTAGGTAAAGCACGCTTCCTACGGGCATTTAGCTATTTTTGCATCATCCCCTATTTTGGTAAACTGCCCATTCGAACCGAGGAAAACATTAGTGATACGGAAGTGCCACTCAGTAGTGCGGAAGCTGTTTTTTCATTGATATTAGATGACCTCACTTTTGCCGAACAAAATTTACCTGAAACAGCTTCCGTTCCTGGTCGCCCTACGAAATGGGCAGCGAAAGCTGTGCTATCCCATGTGCATTTCTACCGCAACGACTACCCAACCGCGAGAGCAAAAGCCGCGGAAATAATTAATTCCAATGCCTTTTCGCTCGTAGAAGTTAAGAATGTCGATGATTGGCAAAAACTTTACGGCCCTACCGTTGTAACAACACCTGAAGAAATATTCTATATCAAAAACAGTCAAGAGTCAGGTTGGAGTTATGTCGAATTTTTACATCACCCGTCCGACCCTTATTACAATGGTAGAGGGCTGTTCGCTTCTTATATGGACACTGTAATTCTATCTAAACGATGGAATGAATGGGATCCTAACGACTTACGTAAACAACTCTACTATTCTTGGGAGTTCGGGCTAGGACCGCATACCATGTTAAATAATAAATTCATGGATACCGAACACATCGGTCAGGGGGCAAACGACTATCCATTCTATCGCTATGCCGATGTGCTATTAATCTATTCAGAATCGGATGCGAGAGTGGCTAATTCCATCAGTACAGAGGCTCTTGAAAAACTGAATAGGGTCCGTCGAAGAGCCTACGGCTACTCCCCGCTACAGCCAAGTCCGATTGATTTTACTGAATCGGATTTTCCAGACCTCAACACTTTCCTGGAAACGGTCATTATGGAGCGCGCATACGAATCATACTATGAAGGTGGTAAACGCTGGCTCGATTTACTCAGACTCGGACGAGACTATACGCGAAAGGTTATACGAGAAGTACATCATAAGGAAATTGCAGAACGACATTTCCTCTGGCCTTTGCCTTCGGTTGAAATCGATCTCAATGACGCTATTAGTGAAACTGAACAAAATCCAGGTTACTAGTTAGAATTACCCTATAATTCTCTCTTTTTCGATAAATGCAACAGGAGAAACAGGAATATGCCCCGACCGCCCCTTAATTTAACGCTAAGATGGAAATCCCTAAGCGCCGAATCAGTAGGTTGGAAGCTTCTTCACCTTTTCTCCTGTTGCCATTGGTTGTGCCATAAACCTGACCCAGCCCTAATCAATTAACCCGATCACTCATTGACTTATTTCAACACAGACCTGCAATGCGTAAATTATTGAGTATTATTTCAGTTTTTATAGGGTTATGTTGTACGTCCGATCGAAACCGTGACGCCCACATTAAACCTGATTTAAATAGATTTGAAATCGAAGTAGTCGTCGACGAGCTCAACCAGCCCATGTCGATGGATGTCCTAAAAGACGGAAGAATTCTAATCGCTGAGAAAGAAGGAGCCATCAAATTATACAATCCAGAAGACCATTCGATAAAAGAAATTGGCAAAATAGAAGTCAATTCCCGTTTCAGTGTACCCTATACCACTTCAGGTGGCCCGCACGATGCCGACGATGGAATGCATGGAATTGTGGCTGACCCTGACTTCGAAAAAAACGGCTTTATCTATTTCTATTATTCGCCAGCAACAGCGGAGCCTAAAAGTGAAATCGCACGTTATCGGTGGGATGGTGATAAAATCGACCTATCGTCCAAAAATGTCTATTTGGAATGGGAAACTCAACGAAACCGATGTTGTCATTGGGGAGGGGGAATGGTTTTCGACAAAGACCGTAATTTGTTGATTGCAGTCGGAGACAATTCGGGCTTCAATATTAAGATGGAGGATGGAGATTCGCGAAGAACATCGGGTAATACCAACGATTTGCGCGGATCTATCCTTCGCATTAAACCAGACCCAAACGGTGGATTTTCCATACCGAAAGGAAATCTATTCGAAGAAGGAATTGAAGGCACAAGACCCGAAATCTACATCATGGGGGTTCGCAACCCCTGGCGCCTTTCGATGGATAGCAAAACGGGTTGGATTTATTGGGGAGAAGTAGGCCCTAGTCTTGACGAATTCAATAGGGCTAAGCAAGCGGGTAATTATGGATGGCCGTTTTTCATTGGTAATAATGAGAAACACTTAAATCTTGAAACCCCTTATGACACAAACCATATCGTCAACGACTCCCCTTTCAATACAGGCATCAAAGAATTACCCACTCCCCCAGTCCCGGCTTTAGCTTGGTATGATCGAGACCCTTCAACTGCCTTTCCTATTCCTGGTAGTGGTAGTCTGAGCGCTGTCGGTGGACCGGTTTATAGAGTCAAAGATTTTAAGAAGGCAAAACGCGCTTTCCCTCCTTATTATGATGGGAAATGGTTTATTACCGACTACGTGAGAGGATGGATTCTCGTCATGGAACTCGACGAAAATGGGAATTATGTTTCCCTGGAAGAATTTATGCCCGAAGGCACCTTTAAGGGAATAAACGACATGGATTTCGGCAAAGACGGAGATTTATACGTATTACAATATGGACATGAATCGTATAAACCCTGGTCTAAAGAAGCGAAGCTCATCAGAATAAAATATAACAACGGTAACAGACCACCCCGAGCAAAAGCTAGCACCAAAGGTGTACCCGGAACATTGCCTCAGGATATTGAATTGAGTGCAGCGGGAACCATCGACTACGACAACAACATAAAAAATTACCGTTGGTCAATCTTTCCAGAGGAGGGTACAACCTGGAAATCACAAGGAGAGAACGCCGTTGTAAATATTCAGAAACCAGGCGTTTATCGAGCGATCCTGGAAGTCACCGATGCTGAAAATGCTACCGATACCGATACGGTGGAAATTATCGCTGGTAACCAACCTCCAGCTATCCATGTTGATTTTCAGGGATCCAACCAAAGTATCTATTTTCCAGGTGATCGCATCCCTTACACCGTAACTATTACCGATTTAGAGGATGGTGAAATTGATCATACGCGCGTCAAAGTTTGGGCTGATTTCCTACCCGACACCTATAACCTGAACGCATTCATCGACACCCTAACTGCAGAAACCACTTCTTTTTCCGCCAAAGCACTCATCGGCCGGCAATTGATGCAGAAAAATAACTGTTTCCTTTGCCATACCATGGATAGAATGGCGGCAGGCCCCCCTTATAGTGAAGTGCGAAAACGTTATATGAACCTGGATACGGTCTACCAATATCTGTCGCGAAAAATCATTAGCGGTAGCATCGGTGTATGGGGACAAGTGGAAATGCCGGCTCATCCGACGATCTCCAGGGAGGAAGCAGAATGCATTATCGAATATATTTTAGATGTATTCGATGAGGATCGGCTTAAAAGGTCACTTCCTTTGTCCGGTGAAATTGTGGTACCTCCAGCTGATAACCCAGGATACCTCATCTTTAAAGCCGCTTATGAAGACAAGGGCTACCAAGGCTTACCTTCCATTAAGTCGGTAAAAACGAGCGTCTTGAACAACCATCGTATTTATATGGCCGACATAGACACCGTTGTTGGAATGCGGAACTATATTCCTCATTTTAAGCAAAAACTGACCCTAATACCCAATAGCCAACAAGCCTCTGTTGGATTATATAACCTGGATTTATCAGGGGTAAAAAAGATCGGTGTCGAACTAATCGGTCAGAACAAAGATGCCCACGCCGATTGGAAAATCAGTGTAAAAATCGGAAGCCAGGAAAACAAAGTGGTATTGGCAAGTCAAAACCTCCCAATACTCGCAAATGGACCTGAAAAAGACATTAAAGTTATTGAAATCGATCCTGTCAAAGGTAAAAAGGATTTGTTCATTGAATTCAATTGTGCCGACGGCAAACCGTACGAACCCAGTTTTGAATTGAGAAGTATCATTTTTTATAATAAATAAGCCCTATGAAAATCATTCGCCTTTCGAAGCTTACTAATTTTTTATCGATCCTTCCCTTACTTTTTATCTGTCACTTGCTAATTGGGCAGAACAGACCTAAAGAACAAGGGGATAAAAAATGGCTCGACAACACTAAAATGGACGGATATCGTGGAATTTGGTGGTTTCACCCACCCATGCAAGACCGAAAACAGTCGCCCAGTTATGGTTCTAAAAATTACAAATATTCAGGGCCTCTGTCCTTTGCCTGGCCGCATACGGTCGCTCCCATGGCCGTTTATGCACCCGAAGTGAACAAGACTTTCTTCGTTTATGGGGGCGATACTGGTCCGAATAATCGGTATCTGTGTGCCATGATTTCCTACTATGATCACGAAAAACATCGAGTACCTAAACCGACGGTTGTCCGAGACCAACGTGGTGTAGACGATCCACACGACAACCCCAGCCTTACCATTGACGATGAGGGTTATATTTGGGTATTTATCGCTGGACGGGCTCGACATCGCCCCGGACAGATTTTCCGTAGCCGAGAACCTTATTCGATTGACGCATTCGATTTGATTATAGAACGCGAACAGACGTACTCCCAAATCTGGCGCGTACCCGGTAAAGGATTTTTCCATCTCTTAACCCTCTATACCAACGGGCGTGAACTCTACTTTGAAACAAATAAAGATGGAAAAAACTGGACTCCTGAACCCGCTAAAAACCTACAAAAAATTGCCGGTTTTGGAGGCCACTATCAGGTGAGTCGGGTGAAAGGAGATACCATAGGGACGGCCTTTAATTACCACCCCGACAACAACGTAGATCGACGCACCAACATCTACTATCTCCAAACCACCGACTTTGGAAAAACGTGGACTACCGCCGACGGAAAGGTGGTTGACCTCCCGCTGACGGATCGAAACAATCCTGCCCTGGTCATCGACTATGAAGCACAGGGTAAAAATGCTTATCCCAATCAATTGCTATTCGATAAAGATGGGCATCCGGTAATATTACACATTACAGCGTTTGGGGCAGCTCCCGTCCATCAAAACGCACCTCGTGCTTGGGTCGTTACGCGTTGGACGGGCAAAGAATGGGTATCTCAATATGTAACCGTTTCCGACCATGCCTATGACGAAGGTGCATTTTACATACATGAAGATCGCTGGACACTCATCGCACCAGCGGTGATGGGCCCCCAACCCACCTGGAATGGGGGCGAAGTGGGCGTTTTTGAAACTACAGACCCGGGGAATCCCCATAACGACTGGTGGCAATTGAAACGACAAGTAACCGTCAATAGCCCCTATAATCACGGTTACGTGCGGCGCCCCCATAACCCGAAGGATCCCTTTTTTGCTATGTGGGCTGATGCCGATCCCAGAGAAAGCACCATATCCCGGATTTATTTTACTAACTCGAGAGGCGATCGCCTTTATATGTTACCTTATCAAATGGACGAAGACTTCGCCGAACCAATTTTATTAAATCCTCCTACTCCACCTAAAGGAGAAGACACTTTTGGTTATTAAATTGCAAGGGTGTTAATGGATATAGCAATTCTCGCCTTTTTGCCCATCTTGATAGCCGCAGTTCTCATGGTCGGACTGCGGCTATCCGCTAAAATCGTAATGCCCATCGTATTTATTACTACGGTGGCAATCGCCGTCGGGGGATGGCAACTATCGACGGCTCACATCTTTGCTTCTATTATCCAGGGTTTTGTCGTAACCTTGGATATTCTTTACGTCATATTCGGCGCTATTTTATTGCTCAACCTTTTAAAGTTTTCGGGTGGGATTGACGTCATCAGAGGTAGTTTTAGCAAGATCAGTGAAGACCGTCGTGTCCAGGTCATCATCATTGTTTGGCTATTTGGATCATTTTTAGAGGGGGCTGCAGGCTTTGGCACACCGGCTGCGATCGTTGCGCCACTGCTGTTAGCACTGGGCTTTCCAACGGCCACGGCTGTCATGCTGGGGATGATGGTACAAAGTACAGCCGTCACCTTTGGCGCACTTGGCACACCCATTCTTATCGGGGTGGCGTCAGGATTGCAAAGTGCCGAATTCAATTCTCATCTTCTTGATCATGGTATCGGCGCTCCCCATTACTTGCACGTCGTAGGAGCCCAAGCTGCCATCGTACATGCATTAGTCGGCACTCTCATGCCCACCCTGATGATCGCTATGATGACACGGTTTTTTGGGGTTCGGAAGTCTTGGAAGGAGGGTCTGACAATTTGGCGGTTTTCCCTATTTGCTGGACTCTGTTTTACAATACCCTACGTACTCACAGCTATTTACCTCGGTCCGGAGTTCCCTTCATTAATGGGATCCTTAGTCGGATTACCAACGGTCATGTATGCTGCTAAAAAAGGGTTTTTGCTTCCCGATACGAAATGGGACTTCCCTGTAAGAGCGAGCTGGCCGGAAGAATGGATGGGCCATGTGAGTGTCAACTCCAATGAAAATAACATCTCACCGAAAATATCCCTTTTTAACGCCTGGCTTCCCTATGTTTTTCTAGCTGTATTACTGGTCGTAAGCCGTCTCTCGTATTTAGGTTTAGGCGATCGCCTCAAGGCATTAAAGTTTCAGTGGGATAATTTATTAGACACATCCATTTCAGCATCCACTACCCCATTATATTTGCCCGGCACCTTTTTAATCATTGCGGGTATACTGGTTATCGTCCTCCATAGAATGACCCGTTCTGGTGTTATAGGGGCTGTGTCCGAGAGCTTTAAAATAACAATTTCGGCTGGTTTTGTTTTACTATTTACCGTTCCTATGGTACGGATTTACATCAATTCAGGCCTGAATGAAAGTGGGTTAGAAAGCATGCCGATCTTGATGGCGGGTTGGGTAGCAGGTGCGGTGGAAAATATTTATCCGATTTTTGCTAGTACTATTGGTGCTTTGGGGGCATTTATAGCTGGAAGTAATACGGTGAGTAATTTAATGTTCAGTTTATTCCAATTTGGCGTAGCCCAGAACCTAGGAATTCCTACCCATTTGTTGGTATCCTTGGGAGCTGTGGGTGCAGCAGCCGGAAACATGATTGCCATCCATAACGTAGTGGCGGCTTGTGCGGCCGTCGGGTATTTCGGGAAGGAGGGGAATATCTTACGTCTAACCCTTTTGCCTACCCTTTACTATTTAATGGCCGTAGGCTTTATTGGCTGGTTATTGACCACCGTCTTTGTTCCGACCATTCCCTACTAAACCTATCAATACTAATCTTAATGAATTATCCCCCAACTTTT
>Ga0182793_1000373_pt1 | contig 36765 bp, 34 predicted proteins | sample Passage237A_FD_130498 | JGI IMG/M metagenome (GOLD analysis project Ga0182793, IMG submission 130498) | Cellulose adapted compost microbial communities from Newby Island Compost Facility, Milpitas, CA, USA - Passage2 37A (version 2) (version 2) ... | reverse complement strand
CCCCCCCCCCCCCCCCCCCCCCCCCGCCCGCGCGCCTGAAAGGGCCGCGGAAAAAGATTTCTCCCCCCCCCAATACCCCCCCCCCCGCCCATCCCCAGAAAAATGGGTTTGGGGGGGGGGGGGCCCGCCACGGCAAGGGGCGATTGAACCCCGATCACCTGCTGGTCGACATTGACGAACCGCGGCGCGGCAATTTCCTGACCTTCAAAACGGCGGAGGCCGGGGCGCTGCATGACACGCTGAAACAGCATAATGTGATCACCGATTACAGGGGGGATTGCCTGCGCTTCGGCTTCGGCCCATATCATGATGCAGAGGATATCGACCGCCTGCTGGAGATTATCAACCGCCATGTCCGCTGAAATGCCCGTTCATCTTGCCGATCGGCAATTGATCCGCGTTTTTGGCGCGGATGCGCAAAGCTTTTTGCAAAACATCATGTCGAACGATATTGCGGGCGCGGCGGGGGACGGCATTGTCTATAGCCTGCTGCTCACCCCGCAGGGGCAGATCCTGAACGATTTTTTTGTGCTGTCCGACCGTTTCCATGCGGAGGGCGGGTATCTGCTCGATGTGCACAAGGATCAGGTGCAAGGATTCCTGCAACGCATGACCATGTTCAAACTCCGTGCCAAGGTGACGCTGGAACCTGTACCCGATGCAGCCTTGCGCGTTTACAGCCATGCCGGTCAAGGGTTGCCGGATCCGCGCCTGCCCGGACTCGGGCGGCGCTTTTACACGGATACCGCCCTTGATGCCGCCGCGCCGCTCGCCGTCTATCACGACCGCAGGATTGCGCTGGGCGTGCCGGACGGCAGCCTGACCATGCAAGCGCAAAAGGATTTCCCCGCCGATATGAACCTCGACCATCTGCACGCGCTGGGGTGGAAGAAGGGATGTTTCATCGGACAGGAAGTCGTCGCCCGCATGTATCATCGCGGCCTTGCCAAAAAACGCCTTGCCCTTGTGACGGGCCGCGGGCTTGCGGTGGGTGATATTCTCTCGCCCGCAGGCAGGGCTGTGGGCGAATTGCGCGAAACGGACAGCACGGGCCGCCACGCACTCGCCCTGATCCGTCTTGATATCCTTGAACAAAAACCGCCTGCCGTGACCCTTGCCGCAGGGCAAATCGATGGACTGGCCTTGCCGGAATATCTAAATAATTAAAGCACTTACACTAAAAAATGCCCGCAATTAACCATATTGTTAACCATAATGGGCGTAGAATTGTTGTCAGGGGATCAGGATAAACGCATGGCGGATTCGTCCAAGGACCGACATAACCATCTGAAAAACAACGAGCAGGATGCGCTCGACAAGCTTTCGCTCGCCATGATTCCGCTGGCCAGCAGCACGTTGCGCAATGCGCGGCTGATCAAGAACAACCGCATGGAAACAACAGTCGAGCTGCACAACGACCCGACATCCGGCAGTTTGCACATTCGGCCCGATGATATTTCCGACAATTTCACCTCCAACGCGCGCGACCAGTCCATCATCCGCGCGCTGGCTTCACTGAACAGCTATGATGTCTATTCGCTCCGCGCCAGCCTGAAGGCCATCGGGGTGGAAGTGGAGGACGAGAAAAAACTCGACCTGTCCGACGAGATGAAGGAAACGCTGCACCATTACATGCTCGCCTTCACGCGGCCGCTGGTGGAGCGCATTTTCGGTGATGAATCCGTGCCATTGCAAAAGGATGAAGATATCAACGTTCTTTTGAACGACCCCGATATCGCGCGGGTGCGGTATAACCTGAAATTGATGGCGGACAGAACGGGCATTCCCGTTGCGGAAATCCCGTCGTTCCTTTCGGCCTATAGCGATGTTTTCCTGTCCGTTGCCTATTACCGCCACAGTTTCGAAACGCTGAGCGACGAGATCGAACGTTTTCTGGTCTGGATCCACGAATTGCAACAGGTACGGGATGTCAAAACCTCCGGCCGTACGCTGAACAGCTGCGTAAAAACGGAGGAATGCATCCGCCAGTTGACGGCATCGGTGCGCGAAAGGATGAGCCGCTTCAACAAGGCCTTCCATACCTTCTGGTCCAACATCAACCGTGAATCCTTTCAGGCGTTGCAAGAACAGATCGAGAAAAACCATGACGGTATGGGCGCGGTACTCTGCGGCCTGCTGGTCAAAATCCGCACTTGGTCTTACGAATTCCCCGACAATACCGTCGGCAGCCCGTTGAAACGCGCGACCTTTGTGATGACGGAGATCGAGCCCGGCCTTGACAAGCTCAAGCAGCTGGAAAACAGCGCCCGCCGCAGCATCGGCTTGCCGCCGATCCTCTGATTTAAAATTCCATAATCTGACTATCCGCGTTTTTGTGCGCCGCAACAGTGGACAAAAATCCCACAACCTGTGTATATGAATAAAGGCACATATGCGCTTTTTGACACCTGTTTGACATCCGGCGGCACCCGACATGATTTTCAACGATATTCTGAACTGGCTGGCTTTTGCCTGGTTTATGACCTGTTGGGTCGGCTACACCCTCTATGCGCGCAAGGCGGCGGAGGACAAGGCCTGCCTTGCCGCGCTGATCTACAGCTACCGCATCGACTGGATCAAGGGCCTGCTGCGGCACGAAAACCGCATTTCCGACCTTGCGCTGCTCGGCAACCTGATGCAGATGGTCAATTTCATGGCCACGACGAATATCTTTGTACTCGCAGGGGCGGTGACGGTGCTTTATTCCTCCGAAAGCGTGCTGGACCTGCTGGAAGGCCATGCCTTTGTCGCCCATACCACGCTGGAGCAGGTGCAGTTCAAGCTGCTGGTACTGGTCCTGATCTTCGTTTACGCCTTTTTCCGTTTCACCTGGGCGCTGCGACAGCATACGTTTTGCTCCATCATGATCGGCGCCGCACCGCATGTACCCGCAGGCCGTGCCCTGACGGTGGACGAGGAACAGTTCTGCGTGCAGGTCGCCAAAATTTCCGACCGCGCGGCGCATGAATTCAATTACGGCCTGCGTTCCTATTACTTCGCCTTTTCGCTGCTGGGCTGGTTCATCAGCCCGTGGCTGTTCATTCCCGCCTGCACGGTGGTGGTGGCGGTGCTGTATTTGCGCGAATTCCGCTCCCGCACGCTCAGCATGCTGGTACGCAGCCGTCAGAGCTTCATCAAGGTCATCCGCGCCAATCAGGAGCAGATCACCGTCGCGCCGCCGCCGCAACCTGATCCGACGGCGCCCGCCGCCGAAAAAGCCGCATAAAGAAAAAGCCGACGGAATATATCCGCCGGCCTTTTTCTTTGGGAAGAAACTTTTCTTATTTATTTTGCAGTCTGGCCTGCGCCGCCGCCAGCCGCGCGATCGGCACGCGGTAGGGAGAACAGGAGACATAGGCCAGCGGCACGCTTTCAAAGAAAGCGATGGAGGCCGGATCGCCGCCATGTTCGCCGCAGATGCCGAGCTTGATATCGCCGCGCGTCTTGCGGCCGCGTTCGGCGGCGATTTTCACCAGCTCGCCCACGCCAGCCGTATCGATGGTGGCGAAAGGATCGGCAGGCAAAAGGCCCTGTTGCTGGTAAGTGGGCAGGAAGGAGCCCGCATCGTCACGGCTGATGCCGAAGGTCGTTTGCGTCAGATCGTTGGTGCCGAAACTGAAGAACTCCGCCGTTTCCGCAATCTCGCCGGCGGCGAGGGCGGCGCGGGGCAGTTCGATCATCGTGCCGACCAGATAGTCTTCCTTGCCGAAACCCGCAGCCTCCGCGATGCGCGCAATCATGCGGGCGAGGGTTTCCATCTCCGCCTTGGTGGCGATCAGCGGTACCATGATTTCCGGCAGGACGGTTTCGCCCGTTTCGGCTTCCACGGCGGCGGCGGCTTCAAAAATCGCCGTCACCTGCATTTGATAGATTTCGGGATAGACAATACCGAGGCGCGAGCCGCGCATGCCCAACATGGGGTTGGTTTCATGCAGTCGGTCGATGCGTTGCTGGATACGCTCCGGACTGATATCGAGCGATTTGGCCAGCGCCGCTTTTTCCTCCTCCGCATGCGGCAGGAATTCGTGCAGCGGCGGATCGAGCAGGCGGATAGTGACCGGCAGGCCCTTCATGATCTTGAACAGATCAATGAAATCCTGTTTTTGATGCGGCTCGATTTTATCCAGCGCGGCACGGCGTTCCGCCGCCGTTTCCGACAAAATCATCTGGCGCACGTGCAGGATGCGGGAGGGGTCGAAGAACATATGCTCCGTACGGCACAGGCCGATGCCTTCCGCGCCGAATTTGCGCGCGGTTTCGGCATCCAGCGGCGTTTCCGCATTGGCGCGCACGCCCATGCGGCGCACATCGTCCGCCCAGCCCATGAGCGTGGAAAAAGCGCCCGTCAGCTGCGGTTGCAGCATGATAACTTCGCCCATCAGCACTTCACCCGTGCTGCCGTCAAGCGTGATCATATCGCCCTCGGCAAAGGTCTTGTCGCCGATGGTCATGGTCTTGGCCTTGTAATCGATCACAACATCGCCCGCGCCGGAAACGCAGGGTTTGCCCATGCCGCGCGCGACAACAGCGGCGTGGCTGGTCATCCCTCCGCGGGAGGTCAGGATGCCTTCCGCTGCGTGCATGCCGTGAATATCCTCGGGGCTGGTTTCGGTGCGGCACAGAATAACCTTGTGCCCTGCCTTGGCGCGTTCTTCCGCGTCATCGGCATCGAAAACGACTTCACCGACCGCCGCGCCGGGGGAGGCGGGCAGGCCCTTTGCCACCACGGTCTTTTTCGCCTTGGGGTCGATGGTCGGGTGCAGCAGCTGGTCGAGCGACAGGGGGCTGATGCGCAGAATGGCTTCTTCCTTGGTGATCAGCCCTTCCTCGACCATATCCACCGCAATGCGCAAGGCGGCGGCCGCCGTGCGTTTGCCGCTGCGGGTTTGCAGCATATAAAGCTTGCGGTTCTGGATGGTGAACTCAACGTCCTGCATATCCTTGTAATGTTTTTCCAGTTGCAGGCGGATGGTGTTCAGCTCCGTAAAGACTTCCGGCATGGCGGATTTCAGGTCTTCCAGCGGCTGCGGCGTGCGAATGCCGGCCACCACGTCTTCGCCTTGCGCATTCACAAGGTATTCGCCGTAAAATGCGTTTTCGCCCGTGGAGGGGTTGCGCGTAAAGGCCACGCCCGTGCCGCAATCATCGCCCATGTTGCCGAAAACGACAGCCTGCACGTTGACGGCGGTGCCCCATTCCTCGGGGATATTGTTGATCTTGCGATAGGTCACGGCGCGCGGGGTCATCCACGATTTGAAGACCGCGCCGATCGCGCCCCAGAGCTGTTCTTTCGGATCCTGCGGGAAGGGCTTGCCCGTTGCCTCCTGCACAATCTCCTTGTACTGCGCGACGATGTCCTGCCAGCCCTCGGCATCGATATCCGTATCCATGCGCAGGCCGTTGCGGCGTTTGAAGGTATCCAGCACGTCTTCAAAACGGTGGTGATCCACGTTCAACACCACATCGCCGTACATCTGGATCAGGCGGCGGTAGCAATCCCATGCAAAGCGGGGATTGTTGCTGGCTTTGGCAAGCGCCTCGACATTCGCATCGTTGAGGCCGAGGTTCAAAATCGTATCCATCATGCCCGGCATGGAAACGCGCGCGCCGGAACGCACGGCGAGGAGCAGGGGCTTTTCGGCATCACCGAAACCCAGTTCCATTTCCGTTTCCAAACGTTTCAGCGCTGCATCGACTTCCGTCTCCAGCCCCGCGGGATACTGGTTGTTGTTTTGATAAAACCAGGTGCAGATTTCGGTGGATAAAATAAAGCCGGGCGGTACGGGCAGGCCCAGTTTGCTCATTTCCGCAAGGTTGGCGCCTTTGCCGCCCAGAAGGTTTTTCTGCGACGCATCCCCTTCGCAAAGGGTTTTGCCGAAACTGTAAACCCATTTGGTGGTCTTTGCCGCCATAGCCTGCTCCGCCTTCATCTGTGCCTGTGCTGTCATGATGGTTACCCCTCGATTTTGGAAAAATCAGCAATCGTATTCATCGTATCGCGCAGCGAAGCCAGCACGCAAAGACGGTTGACCCGCACCTTCGCGTCATCGGCATTCACCATGATCTTGTCAAAGAAGGCATCCACCGGCTGGCGCAATTCGGCCAGCGCCGCCATGCAGCCCGTGAAATCTTCCTTGGCAAAGAGTGCCTCGACCTTCTCGCGGACAGGACGCAGGGCGGCGACAAGGTCTTTTTCCGCTGCTTCGGCAAGCAGGGATTCATCCACCTTCCTGCCGTCGTATTGCGTTTTGTCCTTTTTCTCCTCGATCTTCAGGATATTCGCGCCGCGTTTATAGGCGGCAAGGAGGTTTTTGCCGTTCTCCGTATCCACAAAACCCGCAAGCGCGTTGATGAGCTTGGTCACTTCCAGCACGTCGTCCTGCGTCGTCGCGCCCGACAGAACGGCATCGATCAGGTCAAAGCGCAGGCCCTGGTCTTTCAACGCCACTTTCAGACGGTCGGTGAAAAAGCCCAGCAGATCGTCGCCGACATCCTTCACGGGACGCAGGCCGCCGACGGCGTAGTTTTGATAGGCGGCCTCGAACAGCGGGCGCAACGGCAGGCGCAGCTTGCTTTCCAAAACCATGCGGATCACGCCCAGCGCGGCGCGGCGCAGCGCGAAGGGGTCTTTGGAACCTGTCGGTTTTTCATCAATGGCAAAGAAGCCGACCAGCGTATCGATCTTGTCGGCAAGCGCCACGGCAATGCTGACCTTTTCCGTGGGGCAGCTGTCATTCGCGCCCACGGGTTTGTAATGGTCGGCAATGGCCTGCGCGACTTCCGGCGCTTCCTTGTCATGCAGGGCGTAATATTGCCCCATGATGCCCTGCACCTCGGGGAACTGGAACACCACGCCGGAGGTCAGGTCCGCCTTGGCCAGCAGGGCGGCGCGGGCGGCCTTGGCCTCATCCGCGCCGATGGTTTTGGCAATGGTGGCGGCCAGCGATTGCAGGCGCGTGACCTTGTCCTTCACCGTGCCCAGTTTCTGGTGGAAGGTGATTTGCGAAAGCGCCTCCACCCGCGTTTCCAGTTTTTGCTTGCGGTCCTGATCCCAGAAGAATTTCGCATCGGACAGGCGGGCGCGCAGGACTTTTTCATTCCCCGCGACAACGTTCTTGCCGCCGTCCGCCGTGACCGTATTGGCAATGACCACGAATTTATTCGCCAGTTTGCCGTTGTTGTCCAGCAGGGCGATATATTTCTGGTCGCCGCGCATGGTGGAGATCAGCACCTCCTGCGGTACGTCCAGAAATTCTTTTTCAAACGTCCCGAGCAGGGGGACGGGCCATTCGACCAGACCGACGATTTCCTCCAGCAGGGCATCGTTGTCATTGACCTTCAGCCCTTCCTGCGCCGCCAGTTTTTGCGCTTCTTGCGCAATGATCTTCTTGCGGTCTTCGCGCGCCAGAATGACATGCGCCTTTTTCAGCTTTTCCTGATAATCGGCAAAACTTGTCACGGCGAAAGGCTCGGGAGAAAGGAAGCGGTGGCCTTGCGAGGTCTGGCCTGCCGCAAGGGGATGTTCCTTGCCGCCGAGATTAAAACTGACGTTCACGGGCTTACCGTCGAAAAGCGCCAGAATGCTGCGCAGCGGGCGCACCCATTGTTTTTCGCCGGCTTTCCAGCGCATGGACTTCGGCCAGACGAATTTGTCGAACATGACGGCCGTAATCTCCGGCAGGACTTCCGCCGTCGGTTTGCCTTTCACTTCCTCGCGGTAATACCAGAAAGTGCCTTTGGGGCTTTCTTCCTGCACGCATTTGCTGAAATCGCTCTGGCCGATGGATTTCAAAAAGCCGTCCAGCGCCTGTTGCGGCGCGTCGATGCGCGGGCCTTTTTTGTCGATCGGCGGCGGATTGTTTTCCAGCGGCAGGCCGTCCACCACCACCGTGATGCGGCGGGGCGTGGAATGCGCTTCCGCCTTGGTAAAGGTCAGGCCGTTTTCCGCAAGGCCTTTGGTGATGAGGTCTTTCAGATCCTCCGCCGCTTTGGCTTGCATGCGGGCGGGGATTTCTTCGGAAAAAAGTTCCAGCAAAAATTCGGCCATGATTATGCAGCCTCCTGCTTCTGGTCTTCGCCGGCGGTTTCACCGACCCATGTCTCGCAGCAGGCCTTGGCCAGCGCGCGCACGCGGCCGATATAGGCCTGACGTTCCACCACCGAAATCACCCCGCGGGCATCGAGCAGGTTGAACAGGTGACTCGCCTTCAAACATTGGTCATAGGCGGGCAGGGCCAGCCCCTTGCGGCCCTTGAGCGACGGATGCGACGAACGCGCGGAGAGCAGAGAGAGACATTCTTTCTCCGCATCCTCGAAATGGCGCAGCAGCATGTCGGTATCGGCGAATTCAAAGTTATGGGCGGTATATTCCTGTTCGGCGCGCAAAAAGACATCGCCGTATTTCACGCCGCGCCCGTTGAAGTCGAGGTCATAAACGTTGTTTACGTTCTGGATATACATGGCAAGGCGTTCCAGACCATAGGTGATCTCGGCAGAAACGGGGCTGCATTCAATGCCGCCGACCTGCTGGAAGTAGGTGAACTGCGTCCCCTCCATGCCGTCGCACCAGACTTCCCAGCCAAGCCCCCATGCGCCGAGGGTCGGGCTTTCCCAGTCATCCTCCACGAAACGGATGTCGTGATATTTTGAATCAATGCCGATCTTTTTCAGGCTTTCCAGATACAGTTCCTGAATATTCTCCGGCGAGGGTTTCATGATGACCTGATACTGGTAATAGTGCTGCAGGCGGTTCGGGTTTTCGCCATAGCGGCCATCGGTCGGGCGACGGGAAGGCTGCACATAGGCCGCATTCCACGGCTCGCGTCCCAGCGCGCGCAGGGTCGTCGCGGGGTGAAAGGTTCCTGCGCCCACCTCCATATCATAGGGTTGCAGAATCAAACATCCCTGATCGGACCAGAACTGGTGCAGGGTTAAAATAAGCTCTTGAAAACTTAGCGGTTTTTTTGTCTCGGTCATTCTTGTTTTCCACCTCTCCATCGGGGTTTCACCCTAGCACGGCAGGGAAGGGTTTCAAAGCGGGGAAAGGGCTGTTGTGCCTGAAAAATAAGGGGTTCCCTTCATTTTGAAAAAGATTAAGATGGGAACTTCTTTGACAGCGCCGCGCATGAAAGGCCAGCCCATGACCCGCCTGACCAAATCCTTCAATACCGCCACCGTCCGCAAGGGGGAAACCTTTACGGTGGAGCTGGAAGCAAACCCCACGACAGGCTACCTTTGGGACATGCGCCTCAAGGCGGGCAAGGCCACGCTGGTTTCGCAAAAATATACGCCCGCCGCACCGGCGGGCAGTCTCGTCATCGGCGGCGGCGGGGTGGAAACCTTTGTATTCCGCGCCGAGGAAACGGGGCAGATCGAGCTGGAAGCCGAATACAGCCGCCCGTGGGAAAAGAACGCCAAACCCGCCGCCGTCCAGCGTTTCGACATCCGCGTGCGCTGATTTTTATCCATGATCGCAGTACCTTGACGGGTTGTCCTGCCGGATTAACCCGCCGTTAAGGATTTTTGCATAAAATCGCTATAGTTCTTGATTTGGGGATTTCAGGGGATTTTAGGCAAGGATCGCGGCATGATTTCAGAAAGCATGATTATTTTCGGCGCAACCGGCAACGTGGTGATGGTCGTCAACGGGGAGCTTCCCAAGGACAGCCCGCTGCATTTCCGGATCGGCGCAAATGAAATTGATCTGCTGGTCGAAGATTCACTGCTGTATTCGGAAAAGGGCCTGAGCGCCCATGCCTGCCAGCGCCTGAAGCAGCTGAACGAAATCGGCCTTCTGGAAGTGACGGATACGCAAAATCCGCCCAAGCATCTGACGAACGTGGCCTATCAATACGGTACTTAAACAAAAAACAAAGACATCACGAAGAAGCACAGATAAATAAACAAAAAATAGGGATAAAAAGAAGGAGCGACAGGATGGGATCGGAAGCGACACCGGGGCAATCGGCATCTGACTTTCTGGGCGGCACGGGCGAGGTTCACGCCACCCGCGGCTCCTATCTTGTCGGTACGCTCGCCGCGCTGGGGGTGGTGAATGCGACGCTCCATGCTTTCGATACGCCCAAACGCGATCCGATGAAGCCGGGTGATCCTATCTCCAATATCTTCGCAGGCCAGCATGTAACGGTGCATGTGCAGCCGAAAAGCGGGCTGTTCGATATGATCGGCAGCATTTGCGAGGCGACCACCAGCATCGAAACCCTGAAGCCGGAACAGCCAAAGCAGCAAGGCCCTGCGACCAGCCTGCCGGCGGCGAAAATGGAAACGCCCAAAAACGGCTTTTAATCCTATATTTCAGGAATCCAGATCAATCACTTCGGCGGCGCTGAGAATTTTCTCCGCGCCGCTGGTATATGCGCCGTTTTTCTCGTGTATCACCATACCCGCCTTCAGGATGGCGGCGGCGTAACGCTCCTTGCGCGCGCGTACGATGACGCGGCGCGCATCCTCGCCCGCATGGGAATAGAGCGGGTATATGACCAGACTGCCGAACCAGCGCCGTGCGGTCAGGGCGAGGATGACATCATCCAGCCTGTCGGCGCGGTGGATCAGGGTCAGAAATCCGCCCTGTTTCAATTTGCCGTGGGCGTATTTGACCCAATCGGCCAGTTTGGCGCCGGAGGCATCTTCGCCGTGGGAAAATGCCTTGATCTTTTTCGGGGAGGGGGAATGCGTGCCGGCCTCCTGATACGGCGGATTCATCATGACGCTGTGAAAGGCATTGTCCGGCACGTTCTTGTCCGTCAGCACCGTCCCCTGAAAAAAGCGGCAGCGGTCGGACAGGCCGTTCAGATGCGCGTTCTGATGTGCAAGATCAATAAGTTCTTGCTGAATATCGAGTCCTATCAATTGGATATTACTATTTCTTAAAGCAACGCTTAAACCCGCAGAGCCGACACCGCAGCCGATATCCAGCACATGCTGGCGGTCTTTGACGGATACGGCGGCAGCCAGAAAGACCGTATCGAGCGAGGCATGGAAACCGACCTTCGGCTGCAACAAACGCAGCCTGCCGCGCAGCAACGTGGTTTCGATCACTTCACTGACGGCATTGTCATATTCTTTAGCTGCGGTTTTTGACGGCTTGGCCGATTTGCTTTTGCCGGCAGCTGATTTTTTCATGTCCGTTTTGCTCATATCGGTAGGCCTTCAGGGGCTTGGCGTTAAATCCAGCTCTGCCAGCAAGGCGCAGGCATCTTCGTAATCATTGTCGTTCAATAACATAATCCGGCACTCGGTAAAAGCGCCTGCAAAAATCTGGCTGGTCATCTGGTCGAAAAGGGCGATGGGAATATCCTCACTCTGGAAAACGGATTGCAGCAGGGCAATCTCCGCCATATTCGCCGTACGGTAAATTTCTTTCATGTAAAACCTGTCGGTTTTTGCTATACAGCTCGCAGTGAAATGATAAGGACACAGAGCCGGATGACGCTGTCTAAACCACTTCCCGATAAAACGCAACAAGAAGCCCCGACGGCCGCCAATCCGCTGGAACGTCTGGCGGCGCTGCTGAAGCCCGATATGGCGGCGGTGAATGACATCATTCTGTCGCGCATGCAATCGGACATTCCGCTGATCCCGCAACTGGCAGGGCATCTGATCGCGGGCGGCGGCAAGCGCATCCGCCCCTTGCTCACGCTCGCCTCGGCCGCCTTGTTCGGCTACACCGGCACGCGCCAGCACAAACTGGCCGCCTGCGTCGAATTCATCCATACCGCCACCTTGCTGCATGACGACGTGGTGGACGAAAGCGACCAGCGCCGCGGCAAGGCATCGGCCAATGCGGTTTTCGGCAACGAAGCCGCCGTTCTGGTCGGCGATTTTCTGTTCAGCCGCTCTTTCCAGCTGATGGTCGAGGACGGATCGCTGGAGGTGCTGCGCATCCTGTCCAATGCCTCTGCCGTGATCGCGGAGGGGGAGGTCATGCAACTGACCACCGCCAATAACCTCGAAACGACCGAGGCGCAATATCTGCAAGTCATCGGCTCCAAAACGGCGGCGCTTTTTGCCGCCGCCTGCGAAGTGGGTGCGATTGTCGCCGACCGTCCCGCAGGCGAATGCGAGGCCATGCGCGATTACGGCATGTATCTTGGCATTGCCTTCCAGATTTCGGACGATGTGCTGGATTACGCCGCCGCCGAGGAACGCCTTGGCAAATCCGTCGGCGACGATTTCCGCGAAGGCAAGATGACCCTGCCGGTGCTAAAGGCGCTCGCCAAGGCCACACCTGCCGAGAAAACCTTCTGGCAGCGCACGATGGGCGATCTGGAGCAGACGGAGGCCGATCTGGCCGAAGCGCAGGCGATTTTGGCGAAATACAAAGCCCTGCCTGAGTCGCTGGCCGTCGCCCGCGATTTTGCCGCCAAAGGGCGGAAATGCCTTGAAAAGCTGCCGGGTCATCCCGTGCGGCAGGATCTGGCCGATCTTATTGATTTTGCAGTGGAACGGGATTACTGAGACCGGAGAAAAAGCGCGGAATTTTCGCAAAAGCCTCTTGCACTTCGGGGCTAAATATGCGAAATATGCCGCACTTTTGTTCCTTCACCCAGTCTTGGGTGTATCCCCGTCGGAATGTAGCTCAGCCTGGTAGAGTGCTTGCTTCGGGAGCAAGAGGCCCGGGGTTCGAATCCCCGCATTCCGACCATTTTTTCTTGCTGAATATTCGAACCCCTCGATTTTAAATTTGCACGGCAGCGCCGTGCTGTTCGAATCCCCGCATTCCGAGCATTCTTCCAGCCAATCTAAAGTTACGCCGCATCCGACATGAAGGCGCTGGCTTGTTCCAGTTTATCCAGTGCATCTTCGGAGAGCGTCAGATGCGCGGATTTGATCAGATCATCCAGCTGTTCCAGCGTGGTTGCGCTGGCAATCGGTGCGGTCATGCCGGGGCGCGTCATCAGCCAGGCCAGCGCCACCTGCGCCTGCGTCGAGGATGTTTGCGCCGCCACGGCATCCAGCGCGTTCAGGATGCGGAAGCCGCGTTCGTTGAAATAGTTGTTCTTCACGCTTTCGCCGCGCGTGCTTTTGCCGATGTCCTGTTCGGTGCGGTATTTGCCGCTCAGGAATCCGCGGGCGAGGGAGTAATAGCTGATCACGCCGATACCTTCCTTCAGGCATACGGGCGCCAGCTCCGTTTCAAACCGTGCGCGGTCGTAAAGGTTATATTCCGGTTGCAGGCTTTGATAGACGGGCAGGCCCGTTTCCTTCGCCACGCGGATCGCTTCGGCCAGACGCGCGCCGCTGTAGTTCGATGCGCCGATGGCACGTACCTTGCCTTGCTCGATCAGCTTTTGGTACGCGCCCAGCGTTTCCTCCAGCGGCACGGTTTCATCATCCGTATGCGACTGATAGAGATCAATGTAATCCGTTTGCAAACGGGAGAGGGAATCCTCGACCGCCTGCATCATGTATTTGGCGGCAAGGCCCTTTTTCTCCGGCGACAAGGCCATGCCGACTTTGGTCGCGATAACGACTTTGTCGCGCTTGCCGCTTTGCTTCAGCCATTCGCCGATGATTTTTTCGGACTCGCCGCCTTCATTGCCCGGCTTCCAGACGGAATAGACATCCGCCGTATCCACAAAATTGAATCCCGCATCCACAAAGGCATCAAGAAGGGTGAAGGATTGCGCCTGATCGATTGTCCAGCCAAAGACATTGCCGCCGAAACACAGCGGATAGACCGCAAGACCGGAGTTGCCGAGGTTACGTTTTTCCATGGTGGAGATTCCTTTCTGCTATGCGGTTCTTTTCTAACATAGATTCTCCGGCGGGATATACAAGCAGGACTGGTTTGGTACTGTTAGCGGATTGATAAATCACGTCTATTTTTTGATTTGACAAAAATACGGCAAAGGCTAATATCCTTGCAAATGAGAATTACTCGCAACTAGAGAAACCGCAAGCCAAACCCGGCTCCGGTTGCTATAATACCACCGCTCCGCATTCATGAGGGAAGTCATGTTCTCGGCACTGAAAGAAGAGGCCGTATCGGCCATCCGCCACAGTTATCAGGTTCTCACCGCCGAGAAGGACCTGTCGCCCGGGAACGAGCGCATCACGCATTGCCTGACCCGTCTTGTGCGCACGCTGACGCGCTGCCAGTCGCCGGAGCTGACGAAGTTCTTGCTGAACACGCCGGAGCTGGCACAGGAGCGCGACCGTCTGCCGGTGCTGTGCGGCCTTGCCGAATGCGAAATGGAAAAATACTGGGCGCGCCATCTGATCAGCCGTCCGGTTTGCGATCTGGCCGAATTCTGGTACTTCCCGGAGTATACGGAGCTGTGCAGCGCCGAGCTGGATCTTTTCAAAACCCGCCACAAATTCGCGCAGATCAGCTTTCTCGGCTCCGGCGCGCTGCCGCTGACGGCCTTTTTGCTGGCGCGTCATTGCCCCGATACCAAAATCGTTTGCGTCGATATGGATGACGAAGCCTGCGATCTTTCCGAACAGCTCAGCCGCAAGATCGGCCTGAAGGGGCAGGTGGATGTGCGCCGCATGGATGCGCTGACATACGCGCCGGTGCAAAACGAGCTGGTCATCTGCGCCAGCCTGTTGCAGGGCAGGGAGCAAGTCTATCGCAACCTTTACAACCACGATGGCGCGCTGATCGTTCGTGATTCAGAAGGGCCGTATCAGTATCTTTACAAAGCGGCGGAGCTGCCGATGCCGCGTTTCCGCGAAGTCGCCAAAACGACTCTCAACGCCAAACGCATCAATCCCAGCCGCTATTTCGAACGCAATACGGATATGATCGCGCATGCGGCCTGAGCGCAAACATAAAGCGCCCAAAGCGTCACCGGATCTCGCCGCCGACAAAACCGTCAGGCTGGCGCAGGAACTGGTGCGCGTGCCCAGCGTCACGGCTGTCGATCCCGACGACAAACCCGCATCCCACAAAAGCATCGAGATCATGATCGAGGCCGCGAAGAAAACCGGCGCGCGCATCGAGACATCGGAATTCAGCGGCGGGCATCCCAAATGGGATTATGCGGTGGAGAATCTTTATCTGGAATGGACGTTCGGCGACGGCAGCGCGCCCGCCAAACATATCTGTTACATCGGGCATCTGGATGTTGTGCCGCCCGGCGACAAGGATAAATGGACGAAGGATCCGTTCAGCGGCGATATCCGCGACGGTTATCTCTACGGTCGCGGCATCACGGATATGAAAGGCAGCGTCGCCGCATTCTTTACCGCTGTCGAGGAAAAGCTCGAAGACCTCAAAAAACTCGGCAATATCCGCGTCAGCATGGTGCTGACCACCGACGAGGAATGGGCCGCCGTGAACGGCACGAAAAAAGTACTGGAATGGATGAAAAAAGAAGGCATTGCGCCCGATGCCTTTATCGTCGGCGAGCGAAGCTCGCAAGACACGCTGGGCAGCCATATCAAAATCGGCCGCCGCGGTTCGCTGGTCGGCACGTTCAACGTCGCGGGCGTGCAGGGCCATGCGGCCTATCAGGAATTGTTCGAAAATCCCAATCGCGCACTGGCGCTGGCCATTGCCATTCTGTCGTCCAAGGAATGGAAAGACGGCAACGAAAACTTCCCGAATACCAATTTTGAAGCCGTCGCGATGAAATCCGGCGACTTCGGCGCCAGCGCGGTTATTCCCGGCAAGGCCGAAGCCTTGTGGAATATCCGCTTCACGCCCGACCAAACGCCGGACTCGCTGGAAAAATGGATCAAGGATTCACTCGCCAATCCGCCCGAATGGGCCAAAAGCCATCCGGATGCCGGCAAGCTGAAAAACATCACCGTGACGGCCAACAAGGACACGGCATCGGAACCTTATTACAGCGCGCCCGCAAGACTCGCCAAGGCCGCGCAAGCCGGAATCAAATCCGTGCTCGGCACGGAGGCAAAACTCGACGGCAGCGGCGGCACGACGGATGGCCGCTTTGCCGGCAAAATTTTTCCCGATGCCGAAATCATCGAACTGGGCCTGCCGGAACGCGGCGGCATTGTGTGCAAGCACAACAAACCCGACGATTATCTGACCAAAGGCGGCATGCATCAGGTGGATGAACGCGCCGCGTTGGAAGATCTGGTCAATCTGCGCAAAATCTTTGCTGAAACGCTTGTCAACTATGGCAAACAACCCGTTGCCGCAAATGATGACGCCCAACAACCAAAGGCCAAACCGGATGCAGCAAAATCACGTCATACGCCCCATAAGCCCGGCTGATTACGACCAGCTGCGCGCGCTGTATAAATATTCGCTGTCGAAAAATACGGCAGGATTTGTGCAAAATCCGGATTTCCACGGCGATATCGCGGCGCGTGCCGAACAATACCAAAACAACAACGGCGCGATGCTGGGCATTTTTCTGGACAATACGCTCATCGGCTTCGGCGGCCTGAAACAGACCGAAAACAACCGCGTGGAGCTGTGCAATCTGCATGTGCATCCGCACCAGCACGGCAAAGGCCTCGGGCGGCATCTGGCGCAGGTGCTGATCCGCGATGCGGAAGATCTCGGCTATGACACCGTGGAACTGCACGTGACCGCCACACAGGAAGCCGCCATTGGCCTGTATAAAAAACTCGGCTTCACGGAAACCAAGCGTCAGGTCTATACCGTGGATGGCCAGGATTACGATACGATCTTCATGGAACTGCGGATTGATTGATCCTTGACGCGCCGTATGGCACAATTGGCGCAGAAACGTCAGCCCATATGCCGATGTGTCGGCAAATACGCATATGAGCCGGAAACCGCATAACCTCTTGATCGGGTATATGTTTTAATTTCCATAATATACATTATCACGCAATTATAGGGGTAGCCGAGGGGTATGGCGGATGTGCCGCTCAAGCACCCCAAAGCTCGCCCCCGCGTGGTTTTCTGTGCTATAAACCGCGCACAGCAAAAGAACGTGCAAAGCAAAGGAAATACCATGAGCAGCAACGCCAGCGATACCGCGCCCAAACACCAGATGACGCCGACCGTCGAAAAGCCGATCGACCGTTTGCTGGAGATCATGGCGCATTTGCGCGGCCATGCGGACGGTTGCGCCTGGACCAAGGAACAAACCCACCAGTCGCTTGTGCCGTATCTGATCGAGGAAGCCTATGAAACGGCGGATATGATCGATCAGGGCCAGCACGACGATACGCTGCGCGACGAGCTGGGCGATGTTTTGCTGCAAATCACCTTCCATGCCGAGATCGCGCGCGAACGCGGCGCGTTCGATTTTGACGACGTGGCGCAAGCGATTGTCGACAAGCTGGAACGTCGCTATCCGACCATTCTTGGCGACGAGCCGAATACGCTGAAAACACCGGAGGAAATCGACCGCCGCTGGGAGGAAATCAAGGCAGAGGAACGCGCCCGCAAAGGCATCACCAAAGATGCCAGCATCCTTGACGAGATTTCCCACGCCCTGCCCGCATTGGTACGTTCCGCCAAGCTGAAAGGCCGCGCCGCCAAAGCCGGATGGGAATGGCCGAATGCCGATATGCTGCTGGATAAAATCGCCGAGGAAGTCGGCGAGCTGAAAGCCGAAATCGACTCCGAAAAACCCGACATGGAACGCGTCATGGCGGAATTCGGCGATTTGATGTTCATGATGGTGGATTTCGCACGCTATCACGGTTTCGATGCCGAAGACGCGCTGCGCATCACCAACAACCGTTTTGAAAAACGCTTCCGCCACATGGAACAGTATTTGAAAAAACGGGGCCATGCCGATATCAAATCCGCTCCGCGCGAAGACCGGCTGGCGGGCTGGAACGAAGCCAAAGCTATCGAAAAAGCGGCAAAGGCTTAAGCGGCGGATTTGGACAGCCGCGGATAGAGGATTTCCTCCAGCATTTTCCAGCGGGCTTCATCGGGCGCCGCGATCAGCATGCAGTGTTTATACATGCTGGGTTTGAAGGGCACGTTCTCATGCGCAAGGCGCACGTAAGCCCCCGCTTCCTCCGCCAGCAGCACGGTGGCGGAATGATCCCACGGCGTGACCTGATTGATATGCACCACAAAATCGGCTTTGCCCGCCGCAAGATTCAGGAAGTCGTGCAAGGAGCTGCGCACGTTGATGATTTCCTTGACCAGACCGTTTACCGGCTCGAAATGCCAGGCCTGACCGCCGCCGCCCATGCCCGTCAATTCGGCGGGCGTTGCGCCTGCCTCGCGGATAACGGCCTTTTCGCCGTTGATCGTCGCGCCTTGGCCTTTGACGGCAATCGCCATGCGGTCGCCCGGCGCATCGTAAACCCAGCCGTATTGCGTTTCACCATCCTTGACCAGCGCGACCAGAATGCCGAAATGGCTGCGGTTATGCGCAAAGTTATAGGTGCCGTCGATGGGGGCGATCACCCAGACGGGCTTGTCGCTGTCAAGACGCGCCAGCACGCCGGCATCCTTAGCAACGGCTTCCTCGCCCACGACGATCGACTCCGGCAGATAGGCCGTCAGCGCGGCGGCGAGCGCTTTTTCCGATGCTTCATCCGCAACCGTGACGAAATCGCCGGGGTTTTTCTCCCGCACATCGCCGGTGGCAAGGTTTTTAAAACGCGGCATGACTTCCGTCGCCGCAACGTGGCGGATGATTTCCGCAACTTTATCGACATCAATATTCAGTCCGGTCATGCCACACTCTCCTCTGATGAATCTTCGGGCATATTCTTGCCGCGCTTTTTGCGTTTGCGGAAACGGTACGGAAACTGGTCCATAAACCGCGCGGCATCTTCAGGCTCCAGACTGACGGCAACAAAGGACGTTTCCTCGTCATCATGCTGTTCCAGCACCTCGCCGCGGCGGTACAGCCACGACAGCGCCTTGCCGTCGGTTACGGGAATCTCCGTATAAAGCACCTGCCGCGCCTGCCCCAGACGCTTGTCGATCAACGCCAGCAGATGCGGCACGCCCTCGCCCGTCAGCGCGGAAACGGCGGCGATACTGTCCTGCCTTGCGTTGCGGTTCCGGATATATTCCCTGTCGGCGGCGGGCAGGCTGTCGATTTTGTTCAAAACCTCGATCATCCGCGGATCATCCGCCGCAATGCCGAGATCGTTGAGGATGGAGGTGACATCCTCTTTCTCCGCTTCCGTATTCGGCTGGGAAATATCGCGCACGTGCAAAATAACGGCGGCTTCCTGCACTTCTTCCAGCGTCGCGCGGAAAGCGGCGACCAGATGCGTCGGCAGGTCGGAAATGAACCCCACGGTATCGGATAAAATCGCCTTTTTGCCGGACGGCAGCTCGATGCCGCGCATGGTTGTGTCCAGCGTGGCGAAAAGCAGATCCTTGGCAAAAACATTGGCGCCCGTAATGCAGTTGAACAGCGTGGATTTGCCCGCGTTGGTATAGCCGACCAGCGCGATGATGGGATAAGGTTCCTTGCGGCGGGATTCACGTTGCAGGCGGCGGTTTTTGCGCACGCTTTCCAGTTCGATTTTCAACCGGCGGATTTTTTCGTCGAGCATGCGGCGGTCGAGCTCTTTTTGCGTCTCGCCGGGACCGCCGACCTTGCCAAGGCCGCCGCGCTGGCGTTCCAGGTGGCTCCACAATTTCACAAGGCGGGAGCGCTGGTAGGACAGCGCCGCAAGATCCACCTGCAATTGCCCCTCTTTCGTCCGCGCGCGCGCGCCGAAGATTTCAAGGATCAGGCCCGTGCGGTCGATGACCTTGCAGTTCCATGCCTTTTCAAGGTTGCGCTGCTGGCCGGGAGAAATGCCGTGATCGACAAACACAAGCGCCGCACCCGTTTCCTTCAGCACGTCGCCGATGCGGTCCACCACGCCCGCGCCGATCAGCGTCGATGGCGTGACTTTCTTGAGCGGCACGACTTCCTTGTGCACGACCTCGAGATCAATCGCGCGCGCAAGACCCGCCGCCTCGTCCAATGCGACTTCGGGCGGACGCACGTAGGTTCTTGCAACGCCGTCTTCCGTTTTCACAGGCGGAAGATCGGGATGCAGTACAATGACTTTTTCCAACATCGGTTATGGACGCTTCGGGCCAGTGGTTTCAGCGGCCGTAGGGCAGATTCAGTCTCCGCCTTCTTCCGCCGCGCCATTTTCGTCTTCGTCATTCAAACGCACGGGCGAAGCCGGCATGATGGTCGAAATGGCATGTTTGTAAATCAGCTGCGAATGGGAGTCCCGGCGCAGCAACATCGAGAAATTGTCAAACCATGTAATGATGCCCTGCAATTTCACACCGTTCACCAGAAAGACGGTAACGGACATTTTTTCTTTGCGGATTTTGTTTAAAAATTTGTCCTGCAAGTTTTGGTTTTTGTCGGACATCGCGTGTCGATCCTTCGTAAATTAGCTTCTAAAAAAGGCTTTAAATACCCTTTTCCCCTCAGTTTAACCAATTGTAAGTTTTAAAACGGTTTTGAGTATATAACAAGACCTTAAGCGGCCTGTGCCTGCAAAATCAGGCAAAATAATCCCCTATAAATTCCATAAGGTGGAGATGATCCCGCATTCTGGCATGTGGCAGCGCCTGCGCCAGCATATCCTCCGGCGGCGGTTTGGTTTCAATCAGCACGGCGGAACAGCCCGCGCGGTGGGCGCAGATCATATCCGCATGGCTGTCGCCGATGAACCAGACATCCCGTCCCGGCACAACGCCGCTGTCCTGCAGGGCCAGCAAAACAGGGGCCGGATCCGGCTTGTCCGCCGTCGCATCCCCCGCGCCGACGATGCGGCCGAAGTAGCGGTCGAAAGCCACCTTCCCCGCCTCTGCCCGCAATAAATTCCCGCGCTTGTTGCTGACCACGGCGAGATACACGCCCGCGCCGTGCAGGGTGCGGAAAATATCCTCGATATGGTTATGCAGGTTGACCTTGTTATCCAGCAGCGCGTGGAAGGTATCGTAATAAATCTTGTCCGCCTCCTGCCAGCGGTCGCCGAAAAGGCCGAAGAACAAATCCTTCGCCGAACCGCCCGCGCGGCGCAGGCATTGCTCGTTCGTCCATGCCTCCAGCCCCATCTGCACCAGCGCTGTATTCAGCGCCTTGACCGCGATGCTCCAGTTATCGACAACGGTGTCGTCCCAGTCGAAAATAACGGCACGGGGGGCCGGAAGAAGCGGCGTATTGCTCATTTTGGGTTCCATTTTTCCTGCTTGTCCTGTCCGGCATAGGCAATGTAGAGGTCGAAGATTTTTTCCGTCACGGGGCCGATGGTGCCCTTGCCGATTTTCTTGCCGTCGATACTGCCGACGGGCATGACCAGCGCGGTGGCGGAGGATGTAAAAGCCTCCTTCGCCTTTTTCGCTTCCGCGACGGTAAAGGCGCGTTCGACCAGCTTGATATTGTGCTTTTTGCACAGCGCCTGCAACGCGCTGCGCGTCACGCCCTTCAAAATGCGGTTGTTGTCTGTTGGGCGCGTGATCAGGTGCCCTTTGTCATTCACAATCCAGGCATTGCTGGCGGAGCCTTCGGTCACATAGCCTTTTTCATCCACCATCCATGCGTCGTAGGCGCCGGCATCAAGCGCAGCCTGTTTGGCCAGCACCTGCGCCAGCAGGCCTGTGGTTTTGATATCCACGCGGCGCCAGCGGATATCCGGCACGGTGATGATGGCGCGCGGCGTTTTCTTGCGTGCCTCGATGTCAAAGCTCATATTGCGCAACGTCATGACGATGGACGGCGGCGGATCGTTATCGGGAAATTTGAAATCCCGCGCCGCCACGCCGCGCGTTACCTGAATATACAGCCCGCCGTTGCGGCAACGGTTGCGGCGCACCAGTTCGCGCATGGCGATTTTCAGCGCCGCGCGGTGCATGGGCATGGCGATTTCCAGTTCGGAAAGCGAGCGCTCCAGCCGGTCGAGATGCCCCTGCGCGTCGGCGAATTTGCCGTTGATCAGCGCGATGACTTCATAAACGCCGTCGGCAAACTGATAACCGCGATCCTCGATATGCACGGCGGCTTCCCCGTGCGGCACATAACGGCCATTGACGTAAGCAATGCGTGGCATCTTCCCCCTACCTGTCTTCTTAGAAATACTCGGGCCGCACGGCGAACATCTGTTCCACCTTGCGCACCTGGTCATGCGCGGCCAGCACGATGACGCGGTCGTCGGGCTTGATGACCGTATCGGGGCGCGGCACGATGATTCGCTCCTCGCGCACGATCAGGCCGAAAATCATGTCCCGCGGGCGTTTCAGTTCGCTGATCGGCGTATTGACGATAGCGGATGTTTCAAGTGCCTCCATCTCCAGAATTTCGGCAAAACCGTCGCGCAGGGAATGCGCGGATTTGATGCGTCCGCGGCGGATGTGCTGCAAAATCGTCGAAACCGTGATGGCGCGCGGGTTGACCACCGCATCGATGCCGACGCTGGTGGCCAGCGACGTGAAGGAATGGTTATTGACCAGCGTAATCGCGCGTTCGCATCCGTGCTGTTTGGCGAGCATGGAGACAAGAATATTGCTCTCGTCATGGTTCATGACGGCGATGATCGCCTCGGTCGTGCCGATGTTGACTTCTTCCAGAATTTCGCGGCTGAGGCCGTCGCCGTGAACAACGGTGACGCCGGAAAGTTTTTCCGACACGCGCTGCGCCGTATCGTAATCCGCCTCGATCAGGCGCACGGCGATATCTTTCATGTTGCGCTGGATGTCTTCCACCAATCTGGTGCCGATTTTCCCTGCGCCCACCACCAGCACGCGGCGCGTTTGCGGGTCGTCAAAGCCGAAAGCACCCATGGCGCGATAAAGATGGTCAGTGGAAGCGACGAAATAAACCTCATCCCCTTTGCGGATTTCGTCATCGCCCGTGGGAATGATTTTTTCATCTCCGCGCACAATCGCCAGAATGACGATGGCAAGATCGGGAAACAGCGATGTCAGATGCTTCAGCGGCGTATTGACCAGCGGGCAGTCATCCTTGCAGATCACGCTCACCAGCTGGGCAAGGCCGTCGGCCAGCGGGATGATATTATAGGCGCCCGGCACGCGGATGCGGTTGGCAATGGCGCGGGCAACCTCTACCTCCGGCGAGATAATCACATCGATCGGCAAATGGTCGCGGCTGAAAAGATTCGCCCAGACGGGACTGAGATAGGCCTGATCGCGGATACGGGCGATTTTCATGGGCACGTTGAACAGCGAATGCGCCACCTGACAGGACACCATATTGACTTCGTCCGAATAGGTCGCGGCGATAAGCATTTCTGCATCCGCCGCCCCCGCGGCCTCCAGCACATCGGGCTGGGAGGCATGGCCGACAATACCGGCCACATCCAGCGTTTCGTTGACTTCCGCAATGCGGTCGGGGTCCTGGTCGATGATGGTGACGCTGTTGCCTTCGTCAGACAAATATTCCGCGATGGCCGAGCCGACCTGCCCTGCGCCGCAAATAACGACTTTCATTCCTTAACCCTCTGCGCGCTCTTTCTCCGACATCTGCTCGTCGTCGTCGGAACGGCTGTCCTTTTCATTGGTCTGGATACCAAGAGATTTGAGTTTGCGGTGCAGCGCGGAACGCTCCATCCCGATAAAACCGGCGGTTTTGGAAATATTACCCCCGAAACGGTTCACTTGCGACAGCAAATATTCGCGCTCGAAAATCTCCCGCGCCTCGCGCAGGGGTTTGGACATCAGTTCCACCCCTTCGCGTCCGCGGATCATGTCCACGGCCTGCTGTTTCAGCTCCGGCGGCAACATGGCGGCGGTGATCGGCGTATGCGCCTGCCCCGGCGCCATAATCAGCAGCCATTCGATGGCGTTGCGCAGCTGGCGCACGTTGCCCGGCCAGTCATAGGCCTGCATCAGCGCCATGGCGTCATCGGCAAAGAAACGCGGCTGCGCCTTTGTGCCGCGTGCGGCCAGCTCCATAAAGAACCGCGCCAGCACCGGAATATCCTCCAGACGGTCGCGCAGCGCCGGCATTTCAAGCGGCACGACGTTCAGGCGGTAATACAGGTCCTGCCGGAACTTGCCCTCCGCCATCAGCGCGGGCAGGTTCTGGTTGGTGGAGGCAATGATGCGCACATCCACATCAATGCGCGTTGTGCCGCCAAGGCGCGTGAAATGCTGGTCCTGCAACGCGCGGACGATCTTCGCCTGCGTTTCGAGCGGCATGTCGGCCACTTCATCCAGCAACAGCGTGCCGCCGTTGGCCTGTTCCAGCACGCCCGTTTTGCGGCCCAGATGACCTTCGGTGCCGAAAAGCTCCTGCTCAATGCGCTCCGGCGACAAAATCGCGCAGTTCAGCACGACATAGTTTTTATCGGCGCGTTTGGAATAGCGGTGGATCATGCGCGCGGCGACATCCTTGCCCGTACCGGCCTCTCCCGTGATCAGAATACGGCTGTTGGTCGGCGCGACGCGTTCAATGCTCTGGCGCAACTGATGCACGGCATTGGACGTGCCGTGCAGTTCCGACACGCTGCCCAGCGCCTTCAGGCGCAATTCCTGGTTTTCCCGCTTCAGGCGCGCGGCTTCCAGCGCGCGATGCGTCAGCACCAGCAGCTTGTCTGCCTGAAACGGCTTTTCGATGAAATCATACGCACCAAGCTGGATGGCGCTGACGGCGGTTTCGATGTTGCCGTGGCCGCTGATCATGATAACGGAAGTGCCGGGGCAGATCTTGCCCAGTTTTTTCAGCAGCTCCATGCCGTCCATTTCGCTGTTTTCCAGCCAGATGTCGAGAATGACAAGATCGGGTTGTTTTTCGGCAATGCGTTTTTCCGCCGTTTGCGAGTCATGGGCGGTGCGCGTTGCATAGCCTTCATCCTCCAGAATACCCTGGATCAAAAGGCGGATATCTTCCTGATCGTCAACGATCAGAATATCGGATTGTTCTGTTTGCATGTTCATGCGGCCATATCTCCCGGCGAAACATCCCTTGGGAAGACTATAACAGCTTTTGCGCCGGATTTAACGCCTTGATCGAGGTTATCCTCCAGCACGACGGAGCCGTCGTGATCTTCCATAATTTTCTTGACAATCGCAAGCCCCAGCCCCGACCCCTTGCGCTTGGTGGTTACGTAAGGCTCCAGCAGCTGGTCGCGCACTTTTTCGGGCAGGCCCATGCCGTTATCCTCGATGGAAATCAGCACATTATGCCCTTTTTGCTGGACGGAGACTTTAATCTGCCCCTGTCCTTCCTCTTTTTCCAGCCGTTCATGCACGGAATCAATCGCGTTTTGCAGCAGATTGGTAATGACCTGCGTCAGCTGCGAGCGGTCGCAATTCGCGCGCAGGCTGGTGGCGCTGGAGGTAAAGAGGAACAAAATATCATGATGCGCCTGCCGTTGCAGAATCAAGGCGTCTTGACACAGCTCGACAATATCCTCCACCTTCTTCACCGATACCGGCATGCGCGCATAGGAAGAAAACTCGCCCACCATATGGCCGATGTCGTTCACCTGACGGATGATCGTTTCGGTACATTTGGCGAAGGTTTCGGGGTCGTCCTTGATCTGCGGCAAATATTTGCGCTTCAGCCGCTCGGCGGAGAGCTGGATCGGCGTCAGCGGGTTTTTGATCTCGTGCGCAATGCGCCGCGCCACATCGGCCCATGCGGCATTACGCTGGGCGGATACGAGAGCGGAAATATCATCCAGCGTCGCCACGGCGCCGCCGCCGCCCTGCTCCGCCGCAATGCGCAGCAGCAGGTTTTTGCGCGGCCCGTTGGCGGCGGCATATTCCAGCTGCATCTGCGCGGGTTTTTCATCGGGCGACAGGGCCTTTTCCAGCACCGCATCCGCATCGGGGATGAATTCGGAAAGGCGCCGGCCGTTCAGCGGCACGTCATTCGCCGCGCCCAGCAGCAATTCCTCCGCCCGCAGATTGGCAAGAGTAATGCGCCCCTGATGGTCAAGGCCGATAATGCCGGAGGATGCGCTGGCCAGCACCGCCTCGGTAAAGCGGCGGCGTTCGTCCAGCATGCGGTTGGCGGTCAAAAGCTCGGTCTGCTGGCTTTGCAGCTGGTTGGTCATGCGGTTAAAGGCACGACCAAGAAGGATAAGCTCGTCATCCTGCGCGGCAGGCGCGCCGGGCCGCTCGTCCACGCGGGCGGAAAGATCGCCCCCGCGCACTTTCTCCGCCGCCGTAATCAGCGCGCTGATCGGCGTGACCAGTTGTTCGGAAAAGGCAAGCCCGAACCAGACGGCGGCCATGAGCAGCAACAGCGCAATCGCCGCAAACATCGCCGTCATGGCGATCTGCACGCGCGATTTGCGGCCATCGAGAGTGGTATATTCCTTCACCGCCCGTTCTGCCGTCGCCATATGCGCCAGCACGTTGCCGTCCACCAGACGCCCGACGTAAAGATAGGCATCCAGAAAACGGTCAAGCTTGACCAGCGCGCGGATACGGTCGCGGCTGTTGCCCGTTTCCAGCACCACATCGCCGCTGTCGGCGCGCCGTTTCAGCTCCTCGGACACTCTTTCCATTTCCAGCGACAGCGACATGCGTGATTTGGCCAGCACCTGCCCGTTACCGCGGAACACGATGGCTTCCGGCAGGTTGCGCAGAGCCGATTGGGTATTGATGATCTGGTTGAACAACTGCGGATTTTCCGTGAGTTGCAAGGACTCGCGGTTCAAATCCGTCGCCATGGCCAAAACGTCGGCGCGCATCACCTGCTGATGCTCCGTCAAATAGGCCTGCGCCACGGCCAACGATTCATTCACCGCCGTGCTGACCCGGTCGTTGAACCATGCCTGCACCCCGAAATAGAGGAAGATAGACGAGAAGATCGCCATCAAAATCGCGGGCGTTGCCGCCATCAGGCTGAAAGCCAGCACAAGCCGCACGTGCAGGCGGGAGCCCGCCACGCCGCGCTTTTTCTCGCTCCAGATTTTCACCACCTGCCGCGTCACGACCGTACCGAAGAGCAGTAACAGCACAAGGTCGAGGTTCAGCAGCCAATAGACCGTATTGATCTCCGCCGAGCGGCGCGTCAGGACGATATAGGTAATGACGCAGGACGCGACCACCGCCACGGCCAGAAAAACCGCCACGCGGCGCGACAGCGTCAGGCGCGACAGCCTGTCCGCGAATTTGTGAAGCCTTGTTGTTTCCGTTCCGAAAATGCTGATGGACATTTGTTCTTCCTTAAGCCTTTTTCACGTCGATATCGAGATCGCGGATTTTTTTGCGCAAGGTATTGCGGTTCAGTCCCAGAATTTCCGCCGCGCGGATCTGGTTGCCGCGCGTATAGGCCAGCACCTCCGTAATCAGCGGTTTTTCCATCTGGCGCAGGATGCGACCGTAAAGATCGGGCTTTTCAAAGGCCGCCATATCGGTTGCCAGCGTGCGCGTTACCGCCTCCGCAATCGATACATCGCTGTTGGCGGCAAGATACAGCCCCTGCCCCGGCGTTTGCAGCGCGTGGCGCGACAGCTCCGCCTTCACGGTTTCCGCATCCATAATATCCTCCGCATGCAGGGCGCAGAGGCGTTTGATGAAGTTTTCCAGCTCGCGGATATTGCCGGGCCAGCGGTAATCCCTGATCGCCTGCATGGCCGCAGGTTCGAAAACCTTGGCATGGCCGGACTGCGTGACGAAATGCTGCACCAACGCGGGAATATCCTCCGCCCTTTCGCGCAGCGGCGGCACCTGCAGCGGCACGACGTTCAGGCGATAATAGAGATCCTCGCGGAAACGGCCGGCCTGAACAAGGGCGCGGATGTCCTGATGCGTCGCGGCAATGATGCGCACATTGGTTTTGACGGCGCGGCGGCCGCCTACGGGCGTAAACTCCCCTTCTTGCAGCACGCGCAACAGGCGCGTTTGCGCATCGAAGGGCATATCGCCGATTTCGTCCAGAAACAGCGTGCCGTCGCGCGCCTGCTCGAAACGGCCGATATTTTTTTGCGTTGCGCCCGTAAAAGCGCCTTTTTCATGGCCGAAAAGCTCGCTTTCGATCAATTCGCGCGGAATGGCGGCCATATTGACGGCGACGAAGGGGCCGTTACTCCAGCGGCTGAACTGGTGCAACGCGCGGGCGATAACTTCCTTGCCCGTGCCGGATTCACCCGTCATCAGCACGGTCAGATCCGCATTGCGCAGCCGCGCAATGGTGCGGTAAATCTCCTGCATCTGGCGGGACTGGCCGACGACGAAGGATTTGTCGAGTGCCGCCACCATATCGGGCGCGTTGTTTTGTTCCGCCGTGCGGCTTTTGCGGAAGGCGTTTTTGACCAGCGCCAGCAGCGCGTCGATATCGAACGGCTTCGGCAAATAATCCAATGCGCCCCGTTCCGATGCGGAAACGGCGGTTGTCAGGGCGTTCTGCGCGCTCATGACAATGACCTTCATATCCGGCGCGCGGCGGTGGATTTTGGGGATCAGATCCAGCCCGTTTTCCCCGGGCATCATAACATCGGTAATGACCAGATCGCCGCGGCCTTCCAGTATCCACTGGTACAGCGTCGCGCCATTGTCGGCGGCCAGCACGTCATAGCCCTCGCGCTTCAGCGCCTGCATCAGCACGGTGCGGATGGAGGCATCGTCATCGGCAATCAGAATGGTTTTGGTGGCGGCGGTTTTGGTCATGGCGTGCCTCTCTTTGCATCGCGCGGCTTGCGGCGCTGCGGCAGCGGCAGGCGGATGCGGAATGTCGTTTCCCCCGGCGCGCTTTTCCCCTGCATCGCCCCGCCGTGGTCATCCACGATTTGCGAGACGATGGACAGGCCGAGCCCCTCGCCCTCCGGCTTGGTTGTGAAACAGGGTTCGAACAGGCGGTCGATGGTTTTGTCATCCATGCCATGCCCGTTATCGGTAATTTCCAGCGTGACCGGCAGGCGCAGCCCGCTGTCGGGGTGGAAAACCGCCGCCGTGTCGTAATAGCTGCGGATGATGATCTGCGTCGCCTCTGCCTCCGCCGCGTTTTTGACAAGGTTCAGCACGGCCTGCACCAGACTGTCCCGATGCCCCAGAATATCTGGCAGCGAAGGGTCGTAGCGCGTTTCCACGGGAATAGTCGCGCAAATCCCCGCCCGCACCAGCCCGATGACATGATCCGTTACGGCATGGATATTCACGGCGGCAAATTCGCTTTGCGGCACGCCGTCGAAAACATTCACCTTGTCCACCAGACGCGAAATGCGCTGCGTTTCATCCTCGATCAATTTCGCCAGCGCGCGGTCATCTTCCGTCAGATCGCCTTTTTGCAGCAATTGCGCCGCGCCGCGAATGCCGGCCAGCGGGTTGCGCACCTCATGGGCCAGCATGCGCGTCAGATGCTGCGCGGGCTTGATGCTCTGGCGGATTTTCTCGATCCATTCGTCGCGCAGCGCAATCACATCATGCCGCCACGAGACCAGCACCATCGGCATATCCTCCATCGGCGTCAGGCTGCAGGACGTCACGGGCTTGCCCAGAACGGAAAGATCGTTCAGCGTCAGGTGCTGTTGCTGGCCCAGCACGGTTTCCAGTGCCTGCGTTACGGGATGCGTGTCGCCGAGCAGCCGCGCCAGCGGTTTGCCGCCGATATTCTTTTGCCCCATGCCGGTAAAGGACAGCGCCGCGTGATTGGCAAAACGGATGATGCCCGCGTGATCGACCAGCAAAACCGCATCGGGCAAGGCATCCAGCACCGCCGCAGCGGAAAGCGCGGCCGGCGGCCATGCCTCGGCTGCGACCGCCTCTGCGGTGTTATGGATTTTTGCTTTACTCATACCGGCCATCCATCTGATCGCGTTTATGCGTGATTTCTGGGCGGCTTTTTGCCGCCGCCTATTTTTTATGCAATGACATATATCTGCCCTATTTTTAGGCAAATAACAAGCGTTGACCGCCGCCCCCGCAGCCCGTAAAGTGCATTTTAGGCCTGATTTTATGGCCTAAAGCGGCAATTTTGGGGTACAAAACAGGCTTTTTGCATTATGGATAATAAAAATCCCTCCACCACCGCCCTGATCGTCGCCGCCGGCAGCGGCACGCGTTTCGGCTCCGGCAGCCTGCCCAAGCAATATGCGCCGCTGCTGGGCAAGCCCGTGCTGCGCTGGAGCATCGATGCCTTTTTGCGCCATCCCGACGTGGCCGATGTTGTTGTCGTGATCCATCCCGATCATCGCGCCTTGTTTGACGCGGCGACGAAGGACATGAATATCCGCGCCGTTGACGGCGGCGCAACGCGGCAGGAAAGCGTGCGCCGCGGCCTTGAAGCGCTCTCGCAGAAAGAACCCAAAACCGGTTTTGTGCTGATCCACGATGCCGCGCGCCCCTGCGTGACGCCGCAGATGATCTCCGCCCTTTGCGCCGCCCTGAAAAACGGCGCCACGGCCGTGATGCCTGCCCTGCCCGTCACCGATACGGTGCGCCGGATGAACAACGGCGGATTCAAAACCGAAGACCGCAGCGGCCTTTTGACCATCCAGACGCCGCAGGCCTTTGCCTTCGGCCTTATCCGCGATTTGCACAACAGCCTGCAACACAGCGAGCAAACGGATGATATCGCGCTGGTGGAACAATCCGGCGGCAAGATCGATATGGTGGCGGGAGACAGCCGCAATATCAAAATCACCTATCCCGACAGCCTTGCGCTGGCCGAACAATATCTCGGCGACAGCCGCGGCGATATCCGCACGGGCAAAGGCTATGACGTACACCGCCTTGTGCCGCCGCGCGATGCCGCGCATAAACTGATGATCGGCGGCGTTGTCATTCCGCATGACAAGGCGCTGGAAGGCCATTCCGATGCCGATGTCGGCCTGCATGCGATTACCGATGCGCTGCTCGGCACCATTTGCGACGGCGATATCGGCATGCATTTCAGCCCGAAGGATGCGCGGTGGAAAAGCGCCGACAGCGCCGTTTTCCTGCGGCATGCGGCGGAATTGGTCGCGGCGCAGGACGGGCTGATTACCCATGTGGACCTGACCGTTATCTGCGAAGCGCCGAAAATCGGCCCGTACCGTGACGCCATGCGCCGGCGCATAGCGGAGATTTTGAACCTGCCGCCCGCGCGCATCAGCGTCAAGGCGACAACGACCGAAGGCCTCGGCTTTACCGGCCGCGGCGAAGGCATTGCGGCGGAGGCCGTTGTGACAGTACGCCTGCCCTTCGGCGCGACACCTTTCACCTCTTCTCAACAGAACACACAGGAAGCAGCATGAGCAGCAAAAGCGACACTCCGGAAAAAAGCCGTTTCTACGGCATCCGCCCCTTGCCTGCGGGTACGACCTTCAATAACCCCAATGTGCTGATCGCCACATGGTTCGGCGCGGGCCGGTTGAAACCAGCGTCCGGCACGATGGGAAGTCTCGCCGCGCTGCCTTTCGGCTATGCCCTGCAGGCCAGCGTGGGCATGCTGGGCTTGGCCATTGCCGCGCTGCTGATGCTCTGGATCGGTACGCTGGCCGCCCGTTATTACGGACAAAAATCGGGACAGAAGGATGACCAGGCCATTGTCGTGGATGAAGTCGTCGGCGTATGGATTGCGGGCATTCCCGCCGCGACCAACCCCGTGCTTTGGATAATCGCCTTTGCGCTGTTCCGCCTGTTCGACATCACCAAACCTTTCCCCGCGTCCTATTTCGACAAAAGCGAGCGCGGCGGCGCGTTTTACGTGATGATGGATGACGTCGTGGCGGGCATTTATGCCTTTTTCGGCGTGGCGGCCCTGTCCATCGTTACGCTCTTCTAACTTTTTCTTCCACAACAGAAAGACCGTACCGATGGCTTTTTTCCCCGAACATATCCTTGACCTGTCCGCCGCCGTACTGGCCGCGGCGCGGGCGCGCGGGCTGAAAATCGTCACGGCGGAATCCTGCACGGGCGGCCTGATCGGCGCGGCGCTGACGGAAGTGCCGGGGTCTTCCGATGTCGTGGATTGCGGCTTTACCAGCTATTCCTACGAAGCCAAGGTGGCGCAGCTGGGCGTGGATTTGCCGACGTTGCAAAAATCCGGCGCCGTCAGCGGCGATATCGCCCGCCAGATGGTGCGCGGCGCGCTGAAAGGCTCCCATGCGGATGTCGCCGTTTCCGCAACCGGCATTGCAGGCCCCGGCGGCGCCACGCCCGACAAGCCCGTGGGACTGGTCTATATCGGCATCGGCAACAAGCAAAACGGCCATGTAGACTCGGTCAAAAACCTGTTCAGCGGCGACCGCGCCGCCGTGCGCATGGCCACGGTGGAAACGGCTCTGGCGATGCTGAAAGCGGAAATTGAAAGCCTGCCGGAAAGCGGCATTGCCTGACTTAATGCAGATTCCCGCCGTAAAGGGCGACGGCGCGGGTTTCGAAAGCATTGATCATCCGCACCAATGCCTTGTGGAAAAACTGGTCCACCAGCTTTTCGAACAGCTTTGATTCCAGCGAGAAATCGACAAAGAAATCCACTTCGCATTGTCCTGCGCGGATATTGGTGAAAACCCATTTGTTTTGCAAATGGCGCATGGGGCCTTTCAGGTATTCGACCTCGATGGCATTCGGGCGGATGTAATGCACGCGGGATGAAAAGCGTTCGCGGAACATTTTATAACCGACGATGACATCGGCGGTGATCTCGTTTTTCTTGCGCGAATTGATGCGCGCCCCCATGCACCACGGCAGGAATTCGGGATATTTTTCGATATCCATGACAAGGTCGAACAACTGTTCGGCGGAATACGGCAGAATGCGTTTTTCCTGATGCGACGGCATGGAACCCGCCTGCGGCTTACTTGCCGCCGGCGAGTTTTTCCTCGCGGGCCGCCTTCAGCTTTTCAAAATCCGCATCGGCGTGATAGGACGAACGCGTCAGCGGCGATGCCGAGACCATCAAAAAGCCCTTGGCGCGCGCAATGCTTTCATAGGTTTTGAATTCTTCGGGCGTGACGAATTTTTCAACGGCGGCGTGTTTCGTGGTCGGCTGCAAATACTGGCCGATGGTCAGGAAATCGACATCTGCCGCGCGCAAATCGTCCATCACCTGCATGACTTCCGTCTTGCTTTCGCCAAGGCCGACCATGATGCCCGATTTGGTAAAGATGGTGGGATCGAGTTTTTTTACACGGTGCAACAGTTCCAGTGACGTAAAGTAACGTGAACCGGGGCGGATCGTCGGATACAGGCGCGGCACGGTTTCAAGGTTGTGGTTGAACACATCGGGGCGCGCCGTCACGATCGGCTCCACCGCGTTTTGCTTGTCCTTGAAATCCGGCGTCAGAATCTCGATGGTCGTGCCGGGCGACAGGCGGCGGATTTCGTTGATGGTTTTGACGAATTGCTCCGCCCCGCCGTCTTCCAGATCGTCACGGTCAACGGATGTGACAACAACGTGTTTCAGCCCCAATTTTTGCACGCCGATGGCCACGCGCGCAGGCTCGAAGGGGTCGAGCTTGTCGGGAATCCCCGTTGCGACGTTGCAAAAGGAACAGGCGCGCGTGCAGGTTGCGCCCAAAATCATGAAGGTCGCGTGTTTTTGTTTCCAGCACTCGCCGATATTCGGGCAGGCCGCTTCCTCGCAAACCGTGGCAAGGTTCAGCTGGCGCATCAGCTTGTTCGTTTCGGCATATTCGGGCGACGTCGGCGCTTTCACGCGGATCCATTCCGGCTTGCGCAGCACGGGCGTATCCGGCCGGTTGCGTTTTTCCGGATGGCGGTGTTCGGATTTTTTCTTTTCCGTTACGGGTGTTGCGGGCGTTTCGCTCACGTCGCTCATATCAAACTTCCTTGCCGGCGGTTGAAGCCGACAGTCATATAGTTACATGTGTATCACTTTGCCATAGGCATCCAGCACCGATTCATGCATCATTTCGCTGAGCGTCGGGTGCGGGAAAACGGTATGCATGAAGTCCAGCTCGGTCGCTTCCATCGTTTTGCCGATGACATAGCCCTGAATCATCTCGGTCACTTCCGCGCCGACCATATGCGCGCCGAGCAATTCGCCCGTTTTGGCATCAAAAACGGTTTTCACCATGCCTTCCGGCTCGCCCAGCGCAATCGCCTTGCCGTTGCCGATGAAGGGAAATTTGCCGACTTTCACGTCATAGCCCTTTTCCTTCGCGGCGGCTTCGGTCAGGCCGACGGAGGCCACTTGCGGCGTGCAATAGGTGCAGCCCGGAATGTTTTCCTTTTTCATCGGATGCACATCGGGCAGGCCCTTGATTTTTTCGACGCATATCACGCCTTCATGGCTGGCCTTGTGCGCGAGCCACGGGCCATGCACAACGTCGCCGATGGCGTAAACGCCCTTCTCGTCCGTTTCCAGCCACTGGTTGACCACGATATGGTTGCGGTCGGTTTTTACCTTGGTGTTTTCAAGGCCGAGGTTTTCGGTATTCGCCACAATGCCGACGGCGGAGATCACGCGGTCCACGGTGATTTTTTCCGTTTTGCCGCCCGCCTCGACATGCACGGTAACGGTGTTTTCGGTTTTATCAAGGCGCACAACCTTCGCGCCCGTCAAAATTTTCATGCCCTGTTTTTCAAACTGCTTGCGGGCAAAGGCGGAAATTTCCGCATCTTCCACGGGCATGATGCGATCCATAACTTCCACCACGGTCACATCCGCGCCCATGTTGTGATAGAAGCTGGCAAATTCGATGCCGATCGCGCCGGATCCGATAACCACAAGGGATTTCGGCATTTCCTGCGGCGTCATGGCTTCCTTGTACGTCCAGACGCGTTTGCCGTCCGGCTCCAGCCCCGGCAGCACGCGCGCGCGCGCGCCGGTTGCGAGAATGATATGTTTTGCTTCCAGCGTTGCGACATTCTTGCCGTCTTTGGACACATCCAGCTTGCCCTTGCCGAGCAGCTTGCCGTGGCCTTCGAAAACCGTGACCTTGTTTTTTTTCATCAGGTGCTTGATGCCGCCCGAAAGCTGCGCGGCGACCTTGCGCGAACGCTCCACGATTTTCTTGAAATCGAAGCTGTATTTTTCCACCGTAAAGCCGAATTGATCCGCATGGCGCATCAGATGGTTGATCTCCGCACAACGCAGCAGCGCCTTGGTCGGGATGCAGCCCCAGTTCAGGCAAATGCCGCCGAGATGCTCGCGTTCCACCACGGCCGTCGAAAAACCCAGTTGCGCGGCACGGATCGCCGCGACATAACCGCCCGGCCCGCCGCCCACGACGACAACATCAAATTTTTGTTCAGACATGACACACCTCTTGCGGCGGGAGGGGGAACCCTCCGCCTGATTGTTTTACAGCAGCAGCCCCATCGGGTTTTCGATCAGGTTTTTGAAGACCTGCAGGAACTCTGCTCCCACGGCGCCGTCGATGGCACGGTGATCGAAAGAGGCCGTGACCGTCATCATATTGGCAACGGTCAGCTGGCCGTTTTTCACAACGGCGCGCTCCCCGCCCGCGCCGATGGCCAGAATGGCCGCCTGCGGCGGGTTGATGATGGCGGAAAATTCGCGGATGCCGAACATGCCGAGGTTGGACACGGAAATCGTCCCGCCCTGGAATTCATGCGGCTTCAGCTTGCCTTCCTTCGCACGACCGCCGAGATCCTTCATCTCGATGGAAATCTGCTTCAGGCTCTTGTTCGCGGCATCGACGATGATCGGCGTGATCAGGCCGTTGTCGCTGGCGACCGCCACGGAAACATCCGCGCGTTCGTACTGCACAATGTTTTCATCCGTCCATGACACGTTCGCGGCAGGATACTTTTTCAGCGCCACGGCGGTTGCCTTGATGATGAAATCGTTGACGGAAACCTTGAAGCCGTCCGCCGCATCGTTCACCTGTTTGCGCACGGCGAGCAGCGCGTCCAGCTCGCAATCGACCGTCAGATAGAAATGCGGCACGGTCTGTTTGGATTCCGACAGGCGGCGGGCAATCACCTTGCGCACGCCGGAGTTCGGTTGCAGGCTGTAGGGAATGCCGTAAGCATCCGCCAGCGCCACGGCGTTGACGGAAGAACTTGCGGGCGTAAACGTCCCGCCGGAAGCGGCCTGCGCCGCGGGCTTCATGCCTGCCTTTGCGCCTTCCAGATCAGCCTTGACGATACGGCCATGCGGGCCGGAGCCTTTGATCGTCGAAAGATCAATCCCGCGTTCCTTCGCAATGCGCTTGGCCAGCGGGCTGGCAAAAATGCGGCCCGTCGCGGCGGCCTGCTGCGGTGTGGCCACCGCCATGCGCGGCGCGGGTTTATCCGCCCCTGCTGCCGGCTGGTTGGCCGGCGTCACGGTTTTGGGCGCCGGCGCGGCAGCGCCGTCTGCGGTGACGGCATTCACGGCGGCGGCATCTTCGCCTTCCTCCAGCAGCACGGCGATCAGGGTATTCACCTTCACGCCGTCAGTGCCTTCGGGAATGACGATTTTGGCAAGCGTGCCTTCATCGACCGCCTCGACTTCCATGGTCGCCTTGTCGGTTTCGATTTCGGCAATCACGTCGCCTGCCTTGATTTGATCGCCTTCCTTTTTGACCCATTTGGCAAGCTTGCCTTCGGTCATCGTCGGCGACAGGGCGGGCATGAGTACTTTATGCGGCATAGGTCACCTTCTTCGCGGCATCGATGATGTGTTCTTCCTGCGGCAGCGCGAGTTTTTCAAGGTTCGCGGCATAGGGCATCGGCACATCCGCGCCATGCACCCGCACCACAGGCGCGTCCAGATAATCGAAGCAGGTTTCCATCATCAAGGCGGCCATTTCGGCGCCCATCCCCGCCACCGGCCAGCCTTCCTCGACGGAAATCAGGCGGTTGGTTTTCCGGACGCTGTTGACGATCGTTTCGGTATCCAGCGGGCGCAGCGTGCGCAGGTTGATGACCTCCGCGCTGATGCCTTGTTCCGCCAGTTTTTCCGCCGCCTGCAGGGCAACGCCGACCATGCGGGAGAATGCCGTGATGGTCACATCCGTGCCCGCGCGTTCGATCTTCGCACGGCCGATGGG
>Ga0182793_1000371_pt1 | contig 37112 bp, 35 predicted proteins | sample Passage237A_FD_130498 | JGI IMG/M metagenome (GOLD analysis project Ga0182793, IMG submission 130498) | Cellulose adapted compost microbial communities from Newby Island Compost Facility, Milpitas, CA, USA - Passage2 37A (version 2) (version 2) ... | reverse complement strand
ATTTGCCCGATCTGATAAAATCGTATGCTGCCCAGTAGTTGGGAGCACTCCTCCGTTGAGATCCTACTTGTACGATCTTCTTTGTTCTTTGTACGGCTTCCAGAGCTACTTTAGCATCTTCCAGCGATTCGGCAAAGGGTTTTTCGACATAGACATCCCTTCCCGAGTTAACTGCTTCAGCACAATGTAAAGCATGTTGGAAGTCGGCGGTGCTAATAATGACTGCATCTACGTCTTTACGCGCATACAGCTCCTCGTTATTCCGCGCTTTCACAAAATTTGGGGCTGCCCATCCTTTTGAGGTCATGAATTGTTCGGCTTCATCGCGGCGACGATTCCATAGATCGGAAACGCCCATAAACTCGAAATTCAGCTCTTTAGCATGTGCCATCATACTGGGAGCCAAGGAGCTTCTAAATCGATCTGAAAATCCGACAATCCCTACACGTACACGGTCGTTGGCGCCTACAATCCGGCGATAACTCGCGGCATTCATTGTATTTGCACCCAAGGCGAAACCGGCCGTAGCCAGTCCGGCTTTTTTCAAAAAATCACGTCTGTTACTCATTTGAATCTGTTAGGGTTATTTGGTTAGGTAAGGGCGTATTCCCTTGTTGAATTACTTTTTACAGGCCTTGTTTCACGCGCAGGCTTCTAAACGACACCTCGTCGCTATGGTCCTGTAACAACAGATGTCCTGATACAGCCATTCCAAAATCGCTGGCGTCCTTAAACTTGGATCGGGCTACTAACGCTTTCCAGATGGCATCACCTCTTTTGTACTCGACGACTTTTTGTTCGTTCAGATAATGTTGTACGGTTCCATCGGGAAGGGAGACAATCCGTCCTGAATTCCATTCACCAATCGGCTTCAAACTATTCCGAGGTTTTTCCGCTCCGATCAGGTCATATAGGGAAGCAAGTGTCCGATTTCCTGCCGCTCCATTCTTGGCATCGGGGTGCTTTTCATCATCCAAAATTTGGTATTCCGGACCAAAGCCAGAGTTTTTGTCGGGCAGTTCTTCGATAAAATATTTAATACCGCTATTGGCCCCTTCGGTGAGTTTAAATTCAAACTTAAAGTCAAAAACAGGACCGAATTTTTCACGGGTAATGAGATCTCCACCTCCCTTGCTATCCTCCGTTTTCTTTGCGATGGTGATGGTCCCGTCTTTTACTCCCCAACGGCCACCGGTTATCCCATTTTGTTTGTATATGCGCCATTGCGAAGCATCCTTTCCATCAAAGAGTAGTTTAAAGCCTTGTTGCTGCTCTTCTTTACTGAGCGTATTGGGAATGAGATTGACGACATGGATTTGTTTCTCTACAGGCTTGGGTTGAAGGTCGGTGGTTTTGATACGGATATTTCTCCACATCACCTGGGTCCCCTCCAATTCGGGTTTATTGATCGAATGGACCTGCAAACAGATAAATCCTTTTGCCGTCATATCATCGATCAAATGAGCGGTCTGTACCCCGTTTACGAAGGTACGAATGGTATTTCCGATCGCTTCGATACGATAATGGTTCCAGTCATTGCGCTTAAACGCTTTACGGCCTTCGGGATTTGCGTCTAAGGGGTAGAGCCATCCTCTTCGGGCCTCATCGTAAATGCCTCCCGACCAAGCCCGATCCGACGGGTCGATTTCACATTGATAGCCATGTACCCGACCATCCCGATATTCGGGTTTGGACAAACTACGGAACTGTATTCCCGAGTTCAGCTTGTCGTCCACCTTCACCTCACATTCGAAAATAAAATCTCCATATTCTTGTTCGGTAGTCAAAAAGGAGTTAGGGGTATTTGCTACGGAGGTACCGACGATCGTACCGTTTACGACTTCGTACTTAGCTTTTCCGTTGAGTTGTTTCCATCCGGTCAGGTCCTTCCCATTAAATAGAGACACCCAGCCTTTCTCTTTTTTCTGGGCTGCAACAAAGGAGGCAGAGGACAGTAAGAATACGGCTGCTAAAAAAGCGCCAATGAATTGTTTGTATTTATTCGACATAGTTTAATAGCGTTTTGATTAAAAACGAAATTTATAGGGTTTTACCCCTAAACTTCAACTCCCTTTTCTTCAAGTAAATACGTGAAATTAATTAAAACGGATCTATTCCCCTCCAACTTATTTCCTTTCTAGCTCGATATTAATCTTAGTAACGCCCATTTTCCACACAAAATTTTCAGTTGGAATTTGTAAGTTTGGAGTTTAACCATTGACAAATTAACCACAATGAAAAAACTTGCTCTACTCATACTTTTACTCATTCCGGTAGTACCGAATTGGGGCCAATCGGTCATGACGCCTGAATTGCTTTGGAAACTGGGAAGGGTTTCGGCAAATGGACTCACACCCGATGGCCAATCCGTCATTTATACGGTCGCTACTCCCGATGTGAGTGAGAACAAAATCCACCGCAAACATTATGTTATTCCTATTTTGGGAGGCTCTGCCCGAGAAATAAATTCCCCGTCTGATCTACTACCCGACCCTAAAATCTCACCGGACGGGCGTTATCAACTCAGTCATCGTGCCGTGGCTATCCATAAAGTGACTGGCAAGGACCGCTATCCGGATCTGCCCCTATCCCATGGTTACGTTTACACTTCCTTAAATTACAGGCATTGGGATACCTGGCGTGACGGCACCTACGATCATGTATTTCTTTCGGCATTGGTCAATGGAAAGCCCGAAGAAGGTAAAGACCTGATGGAGGGTGAACCTTACGATTGCCCTCAAAGACCTTTCGGCGGCGATGAAGATTATATCTGGAGCCCTGATAGTAAAAAAGTCATCTACGTTACCAAGAAGAAAGCGGGCACAGACTATACCATAAGTACCAATACGGATCTCTATGAATATGATATCGAAACCGGTAAAACAATAAACCTAACTGAAGACAATCTAGGTTATGATGTGTCACCGGCCTTCAGTAAACAAGGCACTTTAGCCTGGTTACAAATGAAAAGAGATGGCTATGAATCCGACAAACAGGACATAGTCGTACGGGCTAACGGTGTAAAAGTAAATTTAACCGGTCATCGTGACGATATTCATGTGATGAGTTTTGTGTGGGCTGACGACGGTCAATTCCTATATTTTATTGCTCCCACCCAAGGCACCCTACAGTTATTTGAGGTTAAGAATATCGGAAATACGCGTATGGTGCCTCCGATTCGGCAGATAACCAGGGGCGATTTCGACGTAAATGGCATAGTAGGTCAATCAAGGAACAAGTTAATCGTTTCGCGCGCCGATATGAATCATCCGGTAGAACTATTTTCTGTCGATATAACCTCGGGGAAAATGGAACAAATTACGCGGGTGAATAGCCAAACGCTGGATCCATTGAAGAAGGTGAAGACGGAACGTATTTTTGTTACCACCACCGATCAAAAAAAGATGCTTACCTGGGTCATATACCCTCCCGATTTTGATCCCTCCAAAAAATATCCTACCTTATTGTATTGTCAAGGGGGGCCTCAGTCGCCTTTGACGCAGTTTTACTCTTTTCGCTGGAACTTCCAGCTAATTGCTTCACAGGGTTACATCATTGTAGCACCCAATCGGCGGGGAATGCCTGGGCACGGCACCGCATGGAATGAACAAGTGAGTAAGGATTGGGGTGGACAAGTAATCGATGATTATTTAAGTGCAATTGATCACGTTTCGCGTGAACCTTTTGTAGACAAAAATCGATTAGGATGTATAGGGGCGAGCTTCGGAGGTTATTCGGTTTTCGCGTTAGCAGCTGTCCACAATAAACGATTTAAATCCTTTATTTCCCACGACGGTGTCTTTGACTTCCGCAGTATGTATGGAACCACCGATGAAATGTTTTTTGAAAACTGGGAAAAAGGTGGCGCCTACTGGGAAAAAGACAATGAAGTAGCCCAACGTTCCTTCAGTCAGTCGCCTAGTAATTTTGTTGAAAAGTGGGATACGCCCATTTATATTATACAAGGCGGAAAGGATTATCGAGTACCCATAGAGCAAGGTTTACAAGCCTTTCAAGCAGCACAATTGCGGGGTATTAAGAGTAAACTTTTGTATTTACCTGAAGAAAACCATTGGGTTCTAACCGGCCAAAATGCCTTGCTCTGGCACCGCGAGTTCTTTAATTGGCTGGATGAGACCTTAAAATAATTCCCCACCTGCAAACCAACTATTGATAGGAAAATTCTGTATTTTTTACCTGAAAAACGCGATCAATATCCACAAGAAAAGAAATAGTTTTTTAGTCATTTAAAATAAACTCTTGATTTAACACCACATTCTAACTCATGAAAATAAAAGCTACGTATCTATTAGCCCTTGTGGGTGGGGTATTTCTCCTCGGATGTCAGGCAGAATCCGCCTCCGACTCACCACAGGTATTAATTAATGGGGATGATTTTCGACGACATGTTTCCGTTTTAGCTCACGATTCCCTGCAAGGGAGAATGCCGTTTACCGATGGTGAAACAAAAACCATCACCTACTTAGCCGATGAATTTGCCAAACTAGGCCTTCAGCCTGGTAATGGGGATAGTTTTTATCAAGAAGTTCCACTGGTCGAAATAAATTCAAAACCCCTGGGGAACTTACAAATTCGTGGGAAAGGCAAATCCCTTTCCCTGGAATATCTGGAAGAGTTTGTGATCAACTCGCGTCGACTAAATGAACGGATATCTCTACAAAATTCTGAGCTCATTTTCGCCGGTTATGGTATTGTTGCTCCGGAATTTGGGTGGAACGATTACGAGGATCTGGACGTGAAGGGCAAAACGGTGGTCGTAATGGTCAATGATCCCGGCTTTGCCGACAGCACATTGTTCCGAGGCAAGCATATGACCTACTATGGCCGATGGACTTATAAATTTGAAGAAGCTTCCCGTCAAGGTGCTGCAGGCGTTCTGATCATTCACGATACCGCACCGGCTAGCTATGGATGGAACGTTGTTAGAAGTAGCTGGTCAGGTCCAAAATTAACCTTAGAAAGGGGTGAAGCTGAAGCAACGACCTTGGTGGAAGGCTGGATTTCGATGGACGCAGCTAAAAAGCTTTTTGAAGCAGCAGGAGAATCGATTGACCTTCTCGACAAAGCTAAGGAACAAGATTTCAAACCGGTACCCTTGGGTTTAAGTGCCTCCATATCGGTAACGAACAGTATTAAAAAATCGGTTTCGCATAATGTATTAGCGCTTTGGCCTGGTTCGGAACGTGCCGATGAATATATCGTTTATATGGCTCACTGGGACCATCTCGGCGTAGGTGAGCCTGTAGACGGGGATTCCATATTCAATGGCGCGGTAGATAATGCGACGGGAGTTGCCGCTATTCTTGAAATTGCGAAAGCGTTTACGCAATCCTCCTCGCGACCCGCCCGTTCCATTCTGTTTCTCGCTGTCACTGCTGAAGAGCAAGGATTGCTAGGATCGGCCTATTACGCAGCCAATCCAGTTTATCCACCAGCCAAAACGGTAGCAGCGATCAATATCGATGCACTTGCACCGTTTGGGAGAACGAAAGATATCATCATAGTCGGTAAAGGACAATCCGAATTGGATGAATACGTTGAAGCAGCCGCGAAAAAACAAGGACGCTATCTCAAAGGCGAGAAGAACCCCTCCGGTGGGACGTATTACCGCTCCGATCATTTTAATTTCGCCAAAATTGGCGTCCCCGCCCTATATACCAATAGCGGTGTCGATTTATGGAATGGTGGAATTGAAGCAGGCGAAGCCAAACATGCCGAATATGGTCAAAAACACTATCATTCGGTATCCGACAATTACAACCCGGATTGGGACATATCGGGAATTATTGAGGATATGCAATTGTTATTTGAAGTAGGGAATCAATTGAGTAACGAGACGAGATTTCCAGCATGGAATCCCGGTTCGGAATTCAAGGAAATTCGGGAAAAAGATCTCATTCAATAAATAATTAGAAATATGGCAACCATTCAAACTGACGTAAAGATCAATATCGGGCTGAGTCAAAAAAACAGAGAAGGTGTTGTGAAAGCACTTACTAAACTACTCGCCGACGAGCACGTTCTTTACAACAAAACCCGCAGCTATCACTGGAACGTAGAAGGTACCAGCTTCATGGAGTATCACAATCTTTTCGAAGCTCAATACACGCAAACTGCCGAACATATAGACCAAATTGCTGAAAGAATCCGTACACTGGGTTTCTATGCTGAAGGAAGACTTAAAGAACTTCTAAAAGTAGCCGAATTACAAGAACCTGAAATTCCTTCAGAGCCAGGCGATCAGATTGCCAATTTGTTAATGGATCACGAAACGATTATTCGTAACCTCCGTAAACAAATCAAGGAATTCACCGATGAATTTGAAGATGATGGAAGTGCGGACTTCATTACCGGGCTTTTACAGGATCATGAAAAAACAGCATGGATGTTGAGAAGCTACCTGAAGTAAGCAAGCCCACAATATTTTTAATCCCAACGGTATTAGCCGGTGATACTGCCTTCGAAGTATTACCGGCTTCTGTTATTGCGGCGATAAACGAACTAGATGTTTTTTTCGTTGAAAATGTGAGAACCGCCCGCCGGTTTATCTCCAGCTTAAAATTGGGAAAGGTGATCGATAAGATTACCTTTTTCGAGTTATCAAAAGACACTCCTCCCGAACAAACTCGTCGACAATTAAAAGCACTTTCCAAGAACGCTGGAATCTTATCAGAAGCAGGTGTGCCTTGTGTAGCGGATCCGGGAAGCACGGCCGTAGCCATGGCGCACGAATTGGGTTATCGGATTAAACCCCTCACTGGACCGTCCTCAATTTTACTCGCCTTAATGGGCTCTGGTTTCTCCGGACAAACATTTACTTTTCACGGCTACCTCCCTATTGACCGAACAGAGCGCGCTAAAATGTTGTCTCAAATGGAAATGCGGCTATCAAAATATGGCCAAACACAAATTTTCATGGAGACGCCCTATCGTAATAACCAACTACTTCAAACCATTATTGAAGTTTGTCAACCCTCCACAAAATTGTGTATTGCAGCCGATATTACGGGTAGAGATGAATTGATTCAGACCCGGACTCTCGCAGGGTGGAAGAAAGCTATGCCCGATCTCCATAAGAAACCGACCATCTTTCTGATGGGAGGAGCTTAGTTTAGAACCAGCTAATCCAGACTGTCCGGATACTTAGACCGATCACGAGGATGCCCACTATAAGCATTAACGTTCGCTTACCGATACGGCCTACCAAAAGGGCTCCAAATGGGGCTGCGATCACGCCACCAATCACTAAACCAGCTACGACCTGCCAACTGCTCACCCCTATTAGAATCAGGAATGTAATTCCACTGGCCAGGGTAACGCCAAATTCTGCGGCATTGACCGATCCGATGGTATAGCGCGGATCCCGTCCTTGTCCGAGCAAGGTCGAAGTCACGATAGGCCCCCAGCCTCCACCCCCGATGGAGTCTAGAAATCCGCCCACTGCAGCCAGCAAACCAACCCTTTTGGTTTTGGTTTTCTTCTGTTTCACCGATATGGCTTTTCTAAGAATCAGTACACCTAAAAAAGCCAAATAAACGGCAATAAACGGTTTAACTACGTCCCCGTCGATCAGGTCACTGAGTATGTAAGCCCCTGTTACTGCCCCGATTATTCCTGGAACCAGTAGGGTACGAAATAATTTCTTGTTGATATTTTTAAACTTAAAGTGGGAGATGGCCGACGCCCCAGTGGTGAAAATTTCAGCGACATGTACACTGGCACTACTGATGGCCGGGGGTACACCGAGGGATAGCAAAAACGACGTTGAAGTTACCCCATAAGCCATTCCCAGCGCACCGTCAACTAATTGGGCTCCGAGGCCCACCAATAAATAAAAGAAAAAATCGCTAGAGACAAATTCACCAATGTTGGCTATATCAATGGCGTCTCCAGCACTATACCAGTAGATTGCAGCGAAAAAAACCGTTATCACTACCCCCGCTAATACCCACCACCACACTGTGCTTTGTTTCAAAACTGCCGATTTACTTTCTGACATTCAGAGAATGTTTAGTAGTTAACTATCTAATTGACGGGCAAATATAGCTATGCAAATTAATCTACAAAAACGATAGAGTATGTTTTATTTTAACTTTCTCACTTATTCATTCACCAAACGCTGCAATAATTGAATAAATTCAAGAAAGTTTGTTTCCGAATCCAACGTCAAGTGAGCCCTTGAGTAGTATTTTACACGCTCCGCTAATTTCGCTGCTAAGGCTGTTTCCAAGTCGGTCAATCCGGATAATAGTGGACGATCGTCCTTCGCATATTCTTTAATACGCTGCGCCAATTCTTCGACAGGTACATCCAAGTACACGCTGACCCCCGATTCAAGAATGTAGTCCATATTGTCAAAAAAGCAGGGTGCTCCCCCGCCGGTAGCAACCAAATATTTCTGATTCGGAGCAATGCTTTTCAATAAACGCGACTCTACTTCCCGAAAATAATCCTCCCCATATTTCGAAAAAATATCGGGAATGCTGAGGTCTTGATCATTTACGATCATTTGATCCAGGTCGATGAAGGTATAGCCGAGTTCCTTAGCGAGTCGACGTCCCAGGGTGGATTTCCCCGAGGAGGGCATACCGACTAAAAAAATATTTCGCATGAGTCAAACTATTCGACAGCTTTGATTACGGTAGCGGCATCGGGTGTATCGTTGTAGTGCCATTTCCCTTTTACTACCCCATCGGAAAGCAACCACAAACCCGGATTGGATCGTGAAATGGTTTTCAGAACGGTAGCATCGGCAAAGAAATACGGCACATCCAACTGTTGTTCCCTTAAAAAATTCTCGATATCCGCACTACCTACCGAGGTAAAAATATAGGTTTCGACATTACTGCCTTCTAACCCTTCGATGGTTTTCCGGATAGTAGGGAAAGCGGCTGTGTTGATATCTTTTAGACTCTTGATGATCAGAATCAATTTGTTCCCCTGGAAACTCTCTTGCGTAAAATCCGTGCTGTCGTTCCAAACCCGATAATCGGTAATTTTCGGTCGGGCTTTATCTTCATTAAGGGTGATCATGTCTTTGTAAATGTAGGTCGTATCGTCGGGAAAGGTTGAAAAACGATGCGTTTTACCGTCTTTTTCAAAGACATATTCAAATTTATAGGGTTCCGACGGTTTCATTTGTTCCGGAATACTGTTGCCAATTTTGTAAGGCAACATATCGATAGGTGGTAAATGGGTTATGGCATAAAATGCTAAGCCTAGTGATCCGACTGTTGCTAAGGCCACAAAAAGTCCGGTTGGGAGTGGTTTGATAAACCGTTGATTTATCATGATTACAATGATCAATACCAGCAGTATTAGATCTTTAAGGAAAGAGGTCCAGGGTTTCAGTTTAATAGCATCCCCAAAACAGCCACAATCGGTCACTTTATTGAAGTAAGCGGAATAAAATGTCAAAAACGAAAAGAAGATGATAATCAAGAGTAGGAAGAAGATCGTTGCTTTAGGTTTATAACGCAGCAGGAGGGCAACGCCTAATACCACTTCAGCTACACATAGGAACACGGCGATATAAAGTGCAAAAGGCACTAAACCATGAAAAAAAACCTGCATAAAGGGGAGGTCCTGTGCAAAAACCTCGAAATATTCTTCCAGTTTGATTTGGGTTCCTACCGGATCATTGAGCTTTATTAACCCTGAAAAGATAAATACCAAGCCTACGAGATAGCGGGAAATCTGGGCGGCAATTTTCATACTTCTGAAATTCAATCAGTTCTGTGAAAAACTTTTTTCTTCACTTAGTTTAATGAGGCAAAAGACTGAATAATTAATGATGTCTTGATAGCCTGCTCTCACCCCTTCTGAAACGAGGGTTTGTCCTTTATTTTCTTCTATTTGTTTGATCCTCAATAATTTCATCAAAATGATATCGGTCATCGAACTAACCCTCATATCGCGCCAGGCTTCTCCATAATCATGGTTTTTATCGAATAGCAATTTTTTTACCTGGTCGGTTTGCTCCGAATAGAGGCGCATCAGATTTTCTATTGAAAAATCGTTTGTTTCTCTTTCAGGGTCCGACTGTATGAGGGCCATCACACAATAATTGATGATACCGATGAATTCCGATTCGATTCCGTCTTCGACTTTCTGCTCCCCTTTTTCCTGGATTGTACGAATTCGTTGGGCTTTGATGTAGATTTGGTCCGTTATGGATGGAAGCCGTAAAATTCTCCAGGAACTGCCATAATCTCTATTTTTTTTCTCAAATAAATCTTTGCATTTAGCAATGATTTCCTGGTAGGCTGTTTCAGTGGATTTCACGTTATTTGCTGGGTCAAAAACGATTTTAACTGTATTCTAAGAGAACGCTAAAAAGCGCTTATTCTGTAAATTGTGTGCCAAGATAGTAAAAAAATGCTCAATCTGAGGGGAAGATTGCTCTCACTGGAACGCCCGTTGGTGATGGGAATTCTCAATACGACGCCAGATTCATTCTATTCGAACAGCCGGATTTCACCGGAGGCTTCGGATCTCATTTTACAGCGTGCGTCAACGATGATTAGGCAGGGAGCTTCCATTTTGGATATTGGAGGATATTCCACGCGTCCGGGCGCCTTGGACCCGAAGCCTGAGGAAGAAATCAACCGGGTGGTACCCGTTATATCGCTCATCCGAACGCATTTTCCGGACATTGCGATTTCCATCGATACCTTTCGAGCGGAAGTAGCACAGGCTGCTGTCGAAGCGGGTGCCGACATCGTCAACGACGTTTCGGGTGGCAGCCTCGACGATAAAATGTTTGATACCGTAGCCCAATTAAACGTGCCTTACATTTTGATGCACATGAGAGGTACCCCCCAGACCATGGGCGAATTGACGGACTACCCCCATTTTCCGGATACCATTTTAAGGGAGTTAGGAGAAAAGCTAGATCGGTTGCGTCGATTAGGTCTAAAAGATGTCATCATCGACCCGGGTTTCGGGTTTGCCAAAACACCGGATCAAAATTTCGGACTGCTGGCCTATCTTTCACTTTTCCGGGAATTGGGTTGCCCGATCCTAGTCGGTGTATCGCGCAAATCGACGATTACACGCACCTTAGGCATCCCGACCGAAGAAGCTTTAAATGGAACAACTGTTTTAAATACGATAGCTCTAATGAATGGGGCTTCTATTTTAAGAGTACATGATGTCCTGGAGGCAAAGCAAGCCATTGTGTTAACCGAATGCGTTAAAAAGTTTGACGAGTGAACAGGCCTGTCCTGCGATCCCTTCGTTAATCTTACCTATATTTGCCTAATACCTGCCTATACGCCTTATGGACATTGGATTCCTTAAAATTAACTGGACGGACGTCCTGGACATCCTACTCGTTTCATTGCTACTCTACCAAGTGTATTTTTTGGTCAGAGGTAGTATTGCCAGTAGAGTGTTTGCGGGCTACATGCTCGTATACGTTTTCTACTTAATCGTAAAGGCTTTGGATTTGAATTTGATGACTGCCATCCTCCAGTATTTTATGGGGGTCGGGGCCATTGCATTGATCGTCATTTTCCAACAAGAGATACGGAGGTTTTTAATCTTACTAGGAAGAAGTGCCACCATCACCAATAGCAAGTTTTTATCGCGTTTTTTTGGGCATGCGGTTAAAAATATTGAGCATGAAAATTTAGCTCAAATCATCGATGCGGCACGTTCCATAGCGTCGGACTTCAATGGAGCCTTAATCGTCCTCCGCAAACAAGATGAATTAACCCAATACGTCGAAACCGGGGTGTTGCTGGATGCACATATATCGAAGCCCCTATTGATCTCGATTTTCAGTCAGTACAGTGCGCTGAATGAGGGTGCGGTAATCATTTCAGATGGAAAGATCGTTGCGGCGCGTTGTGTTCTCCCGGTCAATGAGGAGGTGGAAGTGCCTGTTTCCATGGGTTTTAGACACCGGGCGGCCTTGGGCATGAGCGAGTCGACCGATGCGGCGACCATTGTTATTTCGGAACAAACCGGCCGGATTTCGCTGGCTGTTCATTCGGAGCTTTACACGAATCTTTCGAGTAAAAAGTTGGCCGAAGTATTGAGTGCTTATCTGTATGATGATGTCGTTCCGGAGAAAGACACCATCTCCAGTGACTAGGTTAGTCCAGACATTTTCTGAATAGGATTAAGCAGGGGTTAAATTTTTGACAGCCATTTTTGGAAAAGCATTCTAATTCGACTATTTTTGCACCCACTTTACGAATCCATACCTAACCATATTGGTTTTCAAGGGGTTCTAGAGGCGACAATTTATTTTTAATATCTATTTTAACGATTCTGTATTATGTTAAAACAGTATGAAACGGTGTTCATTTTGACTCCCGTCTTATCTGAAACACAGGTAAGGGACGCCGTTGACAAGTTCCGTACAATCCTGACGGATAACGGAGCTACCATCTTGCACGAGGAGGACTGGGGGCTTAGGAAATTGGCCTATCCGATCCAAAAGAAAAACACAGGGTTCTATTATTTGATGGAATTCACTGCGCCGGCTAATGCGATTGAAGTATTAAACATTGAATACCGCCGGGACGAACGGGTCATTCGCGACCTCACCGTAACATTGGATAAGCACGCTATTGCGTACAGCGAGAAACGCCGCAAGGGTGCGAAAGGTAAGGAAGTCTCCGCAGAAGCTAAAACCGAAGAATAGACTATGACACTCGTAAACGAACCGGTTGAGAAAAACCGCAATCAGAAAAAATACTGCCGTTTCAAAAAAGCGGGTATTAAATATATCGACTACAAGGATCCTGATTTCCTATTGAAATTGGTCAACGAGCAAGGTAAAATTTTACCTCGCAGAATTACAGGGACCAGTCTGAAGTACCAACGCAAAGTTGCCCAAGCGATCAAAAGAGCTCGTCATTTGGCGCTGTTGCCCTATGTAGGTGATCAGTTGAAATAAAAAACATTAAAGTTTTTAGTTAAGAACATGGAAATAATTCTGTTAACAGATATAGCGGGGTTAGGGTACAAGAACGATATCGTAGACGTTAAACCCGGATACGGTCGCAATTACCTCATCCCCCAAGGCTTTGCGGTTATCGCCTCGGAAACAAATCGCAAGATTGTAGAGGAGAATATCCGTCAAGCTGCGCACAAAGCCGAAAAAATTAAAAACGACGCCGAAGAGCTCGCAGCTGCAATCGGCGACACGGTATTGACTATTCCAGCTGCTGCTGGTGACAGTGGCCGTATTTTCGGTCGAATTACAACTACGCAGATCTCTGATGCCTTACGTTCGAAAGGTTTCGAGGTTGATCGTAAACGTATTACCGTAGACGAAATTAAAACTTTAGGTGTTCACTACGCTTTGCTGGACTTACACAAAGAGGTGAAACATAAAGTCGCACTCGAAATCGTTGCGATTCAATAAAAGAGTCCAGTAATTTGTGGCGTAAACATTCTCTATGTTTGCGCCATTTTTTTATGCATTTATATCTGCACATCCCCTATTGTCGCAAAGCATGTCATTATTGTGACTTTCATTTCAGTACCTATCTCGACACCCGGGAAAGGTTGATTGCGGCAATGGTTAAGGAAATCGAGCTTACCCAAGCGTATCTTCCTCAAAAAAAACTAACTACGATTTATTTCGGTGGTGGAACCCCGTCCATCCTGACCCAGAAGGAGCTCGATCAGCTACTTTCGACCATTACGCGGTTTTATACCCTTCCGGAAAACATCGAAATCACCCTCGAAGCCAATCCGGACGATCTCAATGCCACTACACTTCACCAATTTCGCCAGGCTGGAATCAATCGATTAAGCATTGGCATTCAAACTTTTGACAACGAAATGCTGCGGTTTTTGAACCGCACCCATACCAGTGAACAGGCGGAGTCAGTTGTTAAACTGGCACAGGATACTGGAATCGATAATCTGTCCCTCGATCTAATGTACGCCCTTCCGGCCAAGGACCACCGCCGCTTGGAACAGGATCTCGATAAAATCACGTCTTTAGGGGCCAATCATCTGTCCGCATATTGCTTGACCATCGAGCCCAAAACCGCATTTGGAAACTGGGTCGAAAAACGAAAAATGACGCCCATCGAGGAAGAATTTGCAGCAGCCCAATTTGAAATTACCGTCAGCAGATTGGCTGAAGTGGGTTACGAGCAGTATGAAATTTCCAATTTTGCTCGCCAGGAAATGTATAGCCGACACAATACAGCCTATTGGCAGCGAAAACCGTATTTAGGCATAGGACCCGGAGCGCACAGTTATGATGGGAAATTCACCCGTCACTTTAATGTCTCCAATAACATGCAGTATATCAATGCACTGGAAAAAGGAGCGTCCCCGGCTACGATTGAGGAACTGGATGCAGCTAACCAAACCAACGAATACTTATTAACCGGATTACGAACCAAATGGGGCTGTGATTTGGAATTATTGGAGACCCTTTCAGGGGGCATATTTAAAGAAACGCGGCGTAGCCAAGTGAAGGAACTGATTGCCAAAGGATGGGTGAACATCTACGAAAACACCTTGACCTTAACCGAATCCGGTAAGCTCTTTGCCGACCGTGCAGCCCTCGAACTATTCATCGATTAAACCTTTCCCCGCCAAGCTACTTCCTCTGGTTCGGGTTATTTGAAAATTATGTTTATACGATGTAAATTGCAGCCCATTATCCATAGTAAATACGAAACGATCCCATGGAATTTCCTCAAGAATTGAAGTACACGCAAGACCATGAATGGGTTTTGTTAGAGGGTGATATTGCCACTGTTGGAATCACCGATCATGCTCAAAGTGAATTAAGCGATATTATATACGTCGATATTACCTCCGTTGGGGAAACTTTAGAGAAGGGAGCGGTCTTCGGTGCTATTGAGGCCGTCAAAACTGTCTCGGACCTTTTTCTACCCATAAGCGGTGAGATTATTGAATTCAATGGAGATTTGGAAGGTGCACCCGAACTTGTCAATTCAGACCCCTACACCAAAGGTTGGATTGTGAAAGTAAAAGTGAAGGATGTACAAGAAATAGACACGCTACTTTCAGCCGACGAGTACAAAGCGCTTATCGGAGTGTAGCTCCCGTTTGGAAAATGCACACTCCCTTTCAATTACCTCCTGGCGGGGGTAATTAACGATACCGCATAAACTATATCCACATGAAATTACTTTTTCGATCCGTCCGGATTTTTGATAAGGGTAATAAATATCATAACCAGAAAAAAGATCTTTTGATTGAAAATGGCGTAATTACCCATATCGGAGAAGGATTAGACGCGACGGATGCAAAAGTGTATGAGGAGGAAGGACTTTGTGTTTCGGTAGGATGGATCGATATGCGTACTGCATTACGGGATCCAGGCCGGGAGCAGGAAGAAGATTTGAATAGTATCAAGGAAGTCGCTGCTCGGGGTGGTTTTACAGGTATCATGTTGTTACCCAACTCCCAGCCTGCAATCGACTCAAAAGGGACGTTAAAATATATTCTGAAAGAAGGTCAACACGGTCCGGTTGCACTTTTCCCCTCTGCCACCGTCACAAAAGGAGCTGAGGGTAATGACTTTACCGAAATGATTGACCTCCACCATGCCGGTGCAATCGCTTTTACCGACGGTGTAAACCCCTTGCATAACAGTGATATTTTTTTAAAATCACTTCTTTACCTTCAACCCTTGAACGGGCTTTTGATCAACCGACCAGAAGACAAATACTTGTCACTCTATGGGCAAATGCATGAAGGTATTACGAGCACCTCGCTCGGGCTAAAGGGGATTCCGTCTTTGTCGGAAGAAATGATGATCGTAAGGGATCTGCAACTTTTAGAATATGCGCTGGAAGGCAGAGACCTGTCCCAAATCGAATATCCACTCTTGCATTTTGCCCTGCTGTCAACGCAAAAATCGGTGCAGCTAATCCGTGATGCCAAAAAGAAAGGACTGCCGGTATCCTGCGATATCGCAGCCCACCAAATAGCCTTTGAAGATAGTGCGCTGACTTTGTTCGATACAAACTTAAAAGTGAACCCGCCCTTTAGAAGCTCTGCCGATAAAGAAGCTCTTAAAGAAGGTTTAGCTGACGGCACCATCGATATAGTGGTTTCGGATCATTCTCCACAGGCTCCTCAAAATAAGGATACTGAGTTTGACCATGCCGAATTTGGAATCATCGGCCTGGAAACAGCCTTTTCGGTTGCACTGATGAACAGCGGTTTGAAGGTGGAAGCACTGGTTAATAAGCTTAGCCAAAACCCTCGAAAGGTATTAAGATTACCCGCACGCAATGTGCTCGAGGGGCAAAGCGCTGACCTTACCTTCTTTAACCCAACGAGCGAATGGGAATATTCGAAGACCTATTCCAAATCGCAAAATTCTCCGTTTTTAAACCAAACATTGAAGGGAGTAGTACGCGGGATCGTCAATCGAGGTGAGTTTAAGTGGTTCGAATAAGTTACTACCTATTTTGATGTCATTTCTCAATTACTTCAACAAACCCATACTTAAAATCCCGGTAATCATTGGACTGATCACTGGGTTGCTGACGTTTGCCTACTTTTTGGGTTTATACGCCCTAGATGTCAATCCTTTAGGAAATATTCGCACACCCGATTTTGGGATACATATTATTACTATTTGCTATGCATGCTGGTATTTCCGAAAAAAAATCGGCTTAGGGTGGATGCATCTTTGGGAAGGCCTAACGATCGGTTATGTTCTCAATATGACGGCTGCATTTTTAACCGGTTGGCTCGTATATTTATTTGTCACGATCATCGATCCGCAAATTTTTACGGATTACTTAAATAATATGGAACACCTCTTGCTCGACGGCAAAGAGAAATTGGTCGAACAAATCGGCGAGGAGGAGTTTGGTGTGCTGCTTTCCAATGTCAAAGATACAGATCCGTCAACCTTAATCTCCGATGAAATAAGCAAAAAGTTTGTCATTGGAATCATTCCAATCCTTTTGATATCATTGTTTTTCAGACGTCAACAACCGATCAAATAAAATGATTTGAGGCGGTGGTTGGTTTTTTGATATCTTTGTTCTGATACATCTAAACCATTTTTAACAATCTCATCAAATTCATTATGCAAGAAGATCAACCAATTGTTCGTGTAGCTATTCGATACGGACTTATGTTTGGACTCATCTCCAGTATCTATTCGGTGTTACTTTACGTATTCCAAGTGGAGACCAATAAACTATTGCCTCAACTGAGTTGGGTCCTTTTCATTCTCGCTATTGTTCTGGCTATCAAAGAGTACCGAAAGCAAAATCAAGGTTTTGTGTCTTATGGCCAGGGTGTAAGTATCGGCGCTCTTACAGCAGCCATCATAGGGTTAACGAGTGGTCTCATCAGTACCTTTTATTTGCAGGTAATCGACAAAACCCCTTTACAGCGCATCTCCGACTATACCCGACAGTCGCTGGAAGAACAAGGACTCGACGATCAAGCGATCGAAAATGCCTTGGAAATGAGCCAGAAATTTCAAACGCCCGGCATGATTTTTCTTTTTTCCGTGGTGGGATCGGCTATTATTGGACTTATACTTTCGCTCATCATTGCTGCTATTCTTCAAAAGAAACGACCCGTATTTGAATAAGAAATGGTGCAAATTGCGCGTTATTGAGATCATAAGTTGACTATGTTCGCCATTTTCACCAAAGAGCTAAGTTCATTTTTCGGATCCCTGACTGCCTATATCGTCATCACTGTTTTTTTGGTGGCTGTAGGGCTGATCGTGTGGGTATTTCCTGATTCCAATGTGCTCGATTATGGGTACGCCGATCTGTACGTATTTTTCAATTTAACTCCCTACGTACTACTTTTTCTTGTACCTGCCATCACGATGCGGGCATTTGCCGAGGAAAGCAAAAATGGCACCTTGGAACTACTTTTGACTAAACCGTTGAGCAGCCTACAACTGATTCTGGGTAAACTCTTTGCCTGTTGGGCGCTCGTAACGATCACCCTTTTACCCACTTTCATCTATTATTATAGTATCTACCAACTCGGTAATCCGCCGGGTAATGTAGATTCCGCAGCCGTTATCGGTTCTTATATCGGATTATTTTTGTTGAGCGGCGCCCTAACCGCCATGGGGGTATGGATTTCGGCACTTAACGATAATCAAATTGTAGCCTTTGTACTTTCCGTATTTATTGGATTTATCTGGTATATTGGCTTCAGCGCTGTCTCCGACCTACTGGTTACAGGGTTTGTCAGTAACTTGACAGGATGGTTAGCCCTCGACCGACAATACCAGTCGCTGGGAAAAGGACTAATCGATAGTCGGAATGTCATTTACCTAATTAGCCTCATAATTTTTTTTGTCGTTCTTACCAAGGTGAGACTTCGCCTCATCCGGTGATAGTCACTTGCCATAATTCTTATAAACCTCTTCCAGAACTGCCTGGAGGGTCTTACTTATAGGACCTGGGTTTCCGTCACCGATAACCTGCTCGCCCACTTTGACTATGGGCATTACGCCTTTGGTAGTACTGGTGGTGAATGCCTCGTCAGCTTGCAAAAAATCGGACAACGAGATACTTTTTTCATGTACGGGAAATAATTGAGAGGCTTTATCGATTACCAATTGACGCGTAATCCCTTTCAACACATCCCGATCTGGTGTTATTATTTCAGAATTCTTTACGATAAATACATTACTTCGGGTCAATTCACTTACCCGCCCTTCCTTGTGAAAAAGTAGGTCGGAAGCCCCTTGTTCCCTAAGGGTTTGACTCATCACCATCGCATGAATATAGTTCGTGGTCTTTACCAAGGGCATATCCCTTACATATTCGTAAGGAATGACCTTGATACCGTTCCTTCGACTGACCGGATTCTCCCTAGATAAGGGCTCTGCCCGGATCATAAAATTCGGTTTTATAGAAGTCATCCCATCGGGAGCGTAGCCTCCGGTGAGAAGAAGGCGATAGGCAATTTCTGCCTCCCCAGAAAAGCGATATAACTGGGCCATAACTTCCTGTACCTGCTCGTAGGTTAATGGAACTTCCAAGTTCAGCGACTTGGCTGACTGTGTAAAGCGATTCCAATAAGCCTTCAGTTGGAAGGGAATTCCATTGTACGTCCGTAAATAATCAAACAAGGCATAGCCCCGCAGTAGACCTAAATCATTGGTTTTAAGAAGGGGAGCGTCCAGGGGATGGAATTCGTTTTCGAAATAGCAGAAAAAGGGCATATAAATTCGGAATTTGCCAGTTTATGAATCTAATGAAGGGGTTAATCTGGATCCAGATGAAGCTACTACGTCAACCCGAATGAGGCCAAATGGCTCGAACTACCTCCCGTTTACGTCCGGGACCGGGATGTTTCTCGACGGTAAACCCAGCTTCTTTCAAGGCTCTTCGTACCGAACCTTTGGAGGAATAGGTCACTAAATAGCCCCCTTCGATCATCCTATTACCCAAGCGATGAAAAATTTCACTGGTCCAGAGTTCGGGCTGGGCTTCGGGGGCAAAAGCGTCAAAAAAAATGACATGATAGCGACCTTCTCCCCGATAGTCCTCAAAAAAACACTCGATTTTTTGAAAAGTAAAATAGGGTGACAAAGTTCTCGCTTCTCCCCAGGGTGTGTTATGGAGTGTCGACAAGCCCTCCTTACCCGTTAACTGCTCATAATTCAGCAATTTGCTAGCTTCTAGCGTAATTGGATAAGCTTCTATCCCCGTATATTCCACCTTTTTTTGCAATTCATCTGCAAGCTTCCAACTCAACAATGCATTTAATCCAGAGCCGAAACCCATTTCAAAGATTCGAATTGCTGTGCCTTCGGAAGCGGTTTCCAGCAGAGGTTTTAAACCCAAATTGATGAATATATGGATCGATTCTTGCAATGAACCTTGCAGTGAGTGGTAATATTCCTTGAGTATAGGATGTAAGAGCGTATGGGAACCATCCGCTGTTAGAAGGGGTTGTAAACGATCATCGGGTGTTGTAATCATAGTTCAAAGTTACAACCCTTTCCCTATATACCGGATACGATTTTTGGAAAGAAAATTATCCGTAATGATGCTTACGTTGCTGCCGCTTGTCGGAACGAATAAACGGAAATCCTGACCTTACGAGTTTGATCAGATCATTCTTTTCAGCGTGACTTGGGTGATAAATAGATCCTCTCCTCGCTTCACCAGTAGGTCAACGGTTTTGCCAGGCCCTTTTTGAAGCAATTTGTATATTTCATTCATCGTCATGTTTCGGACCGCACGGTTATTCATAAATATGAGTTGGTCACCTGGGAGGAGCCCGGCTTGTTCCCCTGGAGAATTATCCATGACGAAAGTCACATAGACATCTTTAAGGTCGTCACCCCCGGCCTTCAACTCCAACCCACTCATGTCGTGTTCAAATTTCTCCCTCAGTTTTCGCTTAATTCCTTTGATGACCATGTATTCGTCCTGGTAGTTCATGGTTATTTTAAACCTGCGCAATAGTTCACAACCGATATTTCCCTGCCGGGTATTCGGGTTGGGCAACTTGATACCAAAGGAAGTGCTGTCAGGAAAGGATGCGACGACATTCCCTAGTTCATGTTTTCCAATTTTAATCATTTCAATACGGCCAAGATTGCCGTTAATGACCCCATTTAACCCTCGTCCTAACTGGGTATAAATCACTTTCTCGGGCAGTTCAATTCTCGAATCGGATGATCGATTGAGCAACAAAGCGTGCCCTGCACCTGTATCGATAGCCAACTTAATTGGCTGTTCTCTCCCATCGGCCAGTAGGGTAACGGCATGCGTAAAAGGCTTGGTATCTTCTATGGTAATGGGGTAAATATCACCGTGTCTTTTCTTATAGCGATAGGTACCCGGTTCTCGAAGGGTTAGTTCTCGTTGGATGAAATCGATGGTAACGACAAAGTTTTTAAATACTTCATAGCCAAAGATACCGTGTACAGGTATACCGACAAACTCCGACATTTTAAGGACATCTTCTTCCAGTACCACCATGTTTTGCTGGTTAGCTCGCATCCCATACATGTTCAGTGTATTCCCAATGGCGACATAGGCTTCTATGGCCTCACCTTCGCCAGCCCCAGTAATGGTTACCTTGCGTGTTAAACGGAGTGAATTGGGAATGAGTGCCGTTGGATCAGTAATGATCGTCGTACTAACACCGGTGTCTAGAATAAAATTAAGGGTATCGCTGTCATTGACCTGAACCGGCACAATGATCAAATTGGAGTGGACTTCAAAAGGAATACGCAGCTTCTTCCTATTATCGGTTAGAAAGAACCCGTACCGTTCCTTCTCATAGTCTGCACGTTTTTGAGCGTATATTGTTGCTGGCCCCACAGCAACTGCTGTCAGCCATATGACCAACAACCTGTTTATGGCATTCATGATTTTTCATTCGCTAAGAAATTACCATAAAACCTTAACTACAAGGCCTAAACCTTAACAAAAATAAACAATTTTCGCAGATTTTTCCTATGCCCTCAGCAAATTAGACGACTGAAAATCAACCCCTTAAGGAAAAATACAATTTTATAAACAAAGCCTATACGTACTTTAAATCCGATTAGTACTAAATGTTCGCCACCCGAACGGTGCGCAATAATGTTACCGTGGGAAAAATTACGATAAAAATGAGCTGGAATCGAACTATTTAGGTTACCCTTAACGAAAGGATGCCAAGGATAAATACAAAAAATTGAATTTAGTTTGAACGACTAGGACTCTTTGTTTATGTCAAAAACTTTTTTCTCGCAGTCGAGTCCGGAGATGATTTGTTTTGATCTTTCAGGCCGGGCGTCGGAAATAAAAACCTGTCCGAAAGTCCCTTCTTGAATCAATTGGAGTAGCTGTCCGATCCGCAGATCATCGAGTTTATCAAACACATCGTCCAGTAAAAGAATGGGTTTGATGCCCCGATCCTGCTCTAACATGACAAATTGGGCTAGACGCAAGGCGAGGGCGAAAGATTTCAATTGGCCTTGGGAAGCAAACTGCTTAACCGGCACCCCGTCAAAATGGAATACGTATTCATCTTTATGGAGTCCTTTAGTCGTTCTTTGAGCTTGCAGATCGACACTCCGCTGTCGTAGGTAACGCTCCTCAAAGTTTTCATCGAGAACTTCCGTTTCATAATGGATGCGTACTTCTTCTTTTCCCTGACTCAGGAAACGGTAATATTTTTGAAAAAGTAATTCAAAGGCGGCGATGAACGACCGACGCTTATGCCCCAAATTCTTACCTAAGGCGAGAAGGGTCTCGTCGTAGGTATCCAGCATGACCGGATCGGGTCGCCCCGACTCACCCATGATTTTTAAGAGGGCGTTACGCTGGTTCAGGTACCGATTATAAGTAATTAAATCCGCTAGATAGACGGAATCTAATTGGGACAGCACCCCATCGAAGAATTTTCGTCTCGTTTCACTCCCCTCTGAAATAAGGTTCGTATCGTTTGGCAATACCAACACAACCGGAAACCGTCCGATATGGTCACTCAAACGCTCATAGGGTTTACCATCAGCGGTAATAACTTTTTTTTGATGACGTTGAACCGTACAACGAATTCGAGTGCTTCGATCGGCTTTAGCAAACATTCCATCAAGCACAAAGAAATCTTCGTCATGATTTACACTCAGCTGATCCTGGTTATGGAAAGCACTTTTGGTGAGCGCCAAAAAATAAATGGCATCCATTAAATTGGTTTTTCCACTACCATTCTCCCCAAACAAGCAATTAAGTGCTGCACCGAATTCAAAAAATGAATTTCTATAATTCTTAAAATGCAGCAATGAAAGCTTCTCTATCCGCACAGCTTCTTTGTTGTTCGCAGGTTTATACTTATTTTCGCACTTGGCAGGTAAGTCGGCATAGGCTTTCTATCCATTCATGTAAGGAACCTGCAAAAATAGGAGAAAGATCAGGATATAAGCCTGATAAATTTATTAACGAACCAAATTACAGACGGTCAAAATACTGTCTATAACCTCTAGAAGCAAATAAATGGCTACCGAAGCGAAAGGGAAAAAGAAATCTTCAGAAAAAAAACTAAAGCATCCAAAGGAACGCTACCTGTTTTGGTTTGAAAACATGCTGCTTCAGCGTCGTTTTGAAGAAAAGGCGGGGCAGTTATATGGGCAACAAAAAATCAGAGGGTTCTGTCATCTTTACATCGGACAGGAAGCTTGTTCTTCCGGTTCGGTCACATCGTTAAAGGAAGGTGATAAATACATTACGGCTTATCGTGACCACGGGTTTCCCTTGGCCTTAGGTTCCGACCCCAATAAGATTATGGCCGAGCTATTCGGTAAAGAAACGGGCTCAACCAAAGGAAAAGGCGGATCCATGCACATCTTCGACCGTGAAAAAGGTTTCGTGGGTGGTCACGGAATCGTTGGAGGACAAATTCCGCTGGGTGCAGGAATCGCATTTGCTGAAAAGTATAAGGGCACCGACAATGTCTGCCTTTGTTTGTTCGGGGATGGTGCGATTCGTCAGGGTGCTTTTCATGAAACGGTAAACATGGCCGTTACCTGGAAGTTACCCGTGATATTTGTGGTTGAAAACAACGGCTATGCAATGGGTACATCCGTAGCCAGGTCCAGTAATGTTACCGAATTATATACGATTGGGGATGCTTACGACATTCCATCGGAACCGGTTGACGGAATGAATGTAGAAGCAGTTCACGATGCGGTAGAACGAGCTGCAGCACGTGCACGCAGTGGCGAAGGCCCCACATTCCTGGAGTTCAGAACCTACCGTTATAGAGGGCATTCCATGTCGGATCCACAGAAATACCGGAGCAAAGAAGAGGTAGAAGAGTATAAGAAACTGGACCCCATCGAACAGGTAAGGAGTGTGATACTCGACAACCAGTTGGCTACCGAAGACGATCTGGCGCAAATCGAACAAAAGATCAAGGATATTGTAGCGGAATCTGTACGATTCTCTGAAGAATCCAAGTTCCCCGATCCTCAGGAAGCCTATACGGACGTCTACACGGATACCGATTATCCATTTACCATCGACTAGAACTACGCATCGTAGCTTTGAATAGATGACTTTTAAAGGTGGTCTAAAAAGTAGAAACTCAGAAAGGCCAGTGAAACCAATGCCGGCCTTATGGGTGCTTTTTAGACCACTTTCCCTTTAAACCTTTCGGGATAGCGCCCTATCCGTTTTCGCTGCACTGTCATTTGTATTCATGAAACTTTCCGTAATTGTCCCTGCTTACAACGAAGAAAAAACGATCGTTAAAGTTTTGGAACGTCTGCAAGCTGTTGAGCTCATTCAAGATGTAAGAAAGGAAATAATCGTCGTCAACGACGCATCCAAAGACAAAACGGAAGCTTTAGTTTTGGAGTTTGCCCGGGACTATCCCGATTTAGATTTACGCTATTTCCGACATGAATACAATCAAGGGAAGGGTGCTGCGCTACACTCGGGAATAAGAGAAGCGACAGGCGATTTCCTCATCATTCAGGATGCAGATCTGGAATACGACCCTTCCGAATTCAACATATTGTTAGAGCCCATCCTCAAGGGTCATGCAGACGTGGTTTATGGCTCCCGTTTTATGGGTGGCAAACCCCATCGTATCCTGTTCTTCTGGCATTCGATCGGCAACCGGTTTGTGCTTACCTTCCTCAGCAACATGTTCAATAACCTAAACCTGACGGACATGGAAACCTGCTACAAATTGTTTCGGGCTGATGTCATCAAAAGGCTTCCACTCAAGGAAAAGCGTTTTGGGTTCGAGCCTGAGGTTACGGCGAAAATTGCTAAAATTCCAGGCATTCGTATTTACGAAGTGGGTATATCGTATTACGGTAGAACCTATGCCGAAGGAAAAAAGATCAACTGGAAAGACGGTTTCCGTGCTATCTATTGTATCATCCGCTACGGCTTATTTGATTGATTCTCCAATTGAACCTGCTCATGCAGTAATTTACAGGCCAAAACCAAACCGGCCATTTCGTGATAAAATTGAAGGCTGTTAATATTCTCCCCACTATCTCTTCCAGATTGTGAACTTAGGGAATAGTATTGAATTAAGTCCAACACCATAGGCCAACGTTCCTGCGCTGTTTGGGCAAAAAACCTATGGATCCGCAGATAAGGATTGATTTTTTCTTCGGCGGTTAAACAACCGGGATAGAATCGATTGTTTTCAAGGTGAAGAGAGGTGTTCTGAAGGAAAGTAGTTTCCTGTTTAACCCATCGCTGAAGAGGTAATAACAAACCCTGGATTTTGTCGATCAGGAAAATAACGTCTGCCGGGTCTCCCGCACGATAATAATCTTCCTCCTCAAATGCCAACATTATTTGATATAAACGTCTATTAAATGCCGGAGGCTGTAGGGCGCCGAAAAAATTTTTTAAAGCTTGACGAACCTCCCAGGGTATAACCAAGTCCATTGCGTTTCCGTCGTTTAAATTAGAAAACGAATGTAATTTGTCCCGGTAAACTGTTCTATTCCTAAGGCTAACTAGCTTATCCGATTAAACACTTAAATATCCTACTTAAGAAGTAAATCATTCGTGGTGTTTTTTCTCGAGGGAAAGAATGCGGGCTTCTAATGCGTGTAAACGGTGATAAAGTTGGGTTGTTACTGAATCAACATTGGGGATATAGACCGATTTCACCTGCCAAAGGGAGGTAATCTCATGAAAGGGCAACTCCTGTTTCGCCATACCAGGCTGATCGGCTTTGAGTTGGAAACATTTCTTCTCCGGATGCGATGTAAGGTGACGAAGCACTAAGCTACAATCGGTGATAACGATAGCCAATCCTTGTACACGACCATATGTTTCAGGGGGAACTTGGACGGCAATGACCACCGTTCTTGGTGGAACGCTTAGTTCCATGGCTGCATCTTTCACTCGAAAAGCTGCATAGGTTGGGCCGGGTTTAAGCATCGCAGCAGGTAAATAAAAAGTTGCTTCGGTTACTTGATCGGCCTTTGCTCCATGGCCATCCCAACCCAACGCTTTTTTTTCATGGATTAATCGTACCAATACCTTCGAATGATAATCTTCCTGGTCTTCGGCGAATAAATTACCCGGGGTTCGAAGGTTATCTTTTAACATGTTTCCGTTCCCTGTAATCAGCCATTCGAGGTCTAGATGAGGATAACGGTCCGCGATTTTCTTCAAAATTTCCACCCCTATGGTTTTCCCGAAACGCACCGGCTTATATATCGCCCCTTTAGAAACACCAATGAGGGTTTCCAAGGAAGTCGGAGTCTCCCCAATGGCTTGGATAAATTGGCTTAGTCGGTCCGAAAACATATAGAAAAAAGTTTAAACTACTTGATTGGAGAATATTTTCTCCGTAAATTTAAATGATTATAGAAATTTTTCAGACTTAAATTAGGCTATTTCCAGGAATTTCCCCTACATGAAAATACAATCTATGTCAAAATCACCTCATCATGGAAGGAACATACGCAGAATGCGTGAAATTCTGGGCATAAAACAAGAAGCGCTAGCCTGGGAACTTGGTGCTGACTGGTCTCAAAAAAAAGTATCCGTAATAGAACAGAAAGCGCATATTCCTGATGAAATCCTACAACGCTTCGCCCAAGTATTGAAGGTCCCAATAACCACCCTTCAAACCTTTGAAGAAAGTCACTTTTTAAACTTGCTACAAAACGAAATCCCAAGTAGAGCCAGCCTACCTTCATCCCCCTCCGTCCCTTTGGAAAAATGGTTGTATGCACTAGAGGAAATTGAAAGTCTATATGAAAGGCTATTAAAATCAGAACAAGAAAAGGTTGCTCTCCTTCAAAAAATGCTCGACTACTGTCTGAAGCCAACCGAATAAAAAGGTTCACTAATGAAAATTCCTCCCTTTAGGAAAAATCTCCATCTGCACTCCCACCTTCTTTTTTGATTTTGTAGCCACAATGGGTTCTTTTACTTCATCGTCTCTACCCAGCTCCTTCAATAATTCCGTCTCATCATAACATCGGTACATAATCACATGAATGACTTGCCCTTCTTTTTGGATTTTACCTTCGATGGTCAGCAATTTCGAGCCCACTATTTGTCGACGATATTGATCAAAAAGCTTTTTGAATACCACAACATTCGCAATACCCGTTTCGTCTTCGAGGGTAAGAAAGCAAATCCCTGAGGCCGTTCCAGGTCTTTGACGCACCAAAATCAATCCTGCAATTCGCACCCAAGACCCATCCGGAAGTTCTGGGAGTTGTCTGTTTTCTACAACTCCTTTCGGGGATAAGCGATTTCTGACAAAACTAACGGGATGGGCTTTCAACGATAGTCCCAAAAGTGCATAATCTTGAGCAACATGTTCCCCCTGTCCCATTTTGGGCAAATGAACAGGCATTTCGAATGCGCTATTTGAAGGTTGACCAGCAAATAAGCCAAAGGGTAAATCTGCCAATGCCGAAACTTCCCAAAGTGCTTGCCGACGATCCAAACCCAACGACCGAAATGCATCTGCATCCGCCAACTTTTCTAACGCTGCTTGGGTTACTCCAGCATCGACTAGTTGTTGTATGTTTTGGTATACCCTTGTCTGTCGGCTTTCGATCAATTTCTCAATGTTATTTTGATCCATTCCTTTCACTTGTCGAAATCCCAGTCGCAAAGCTCGATAAGTTCCTTCCTTTTCCTCCAACGTATGGTCCCAAAAGGAATAATTAACATCCACTCCCCGCACCACAACACCATGCTTCTGAGCATCTATGACAATTTGAGCGGGCTGATAAAAACCCATGGGCATACTGTTTAATAGTGCTGTAGCAAAAACATCAGGGTAATAGTATTTAATCCAACTTGATGCATACACCAACAATGCAAAACTGGCTGCATGGCTTTCCGGAAATCCATAACTTCCAAAACCTTCAATTTGCTTGAATACACGATGGGCAAAATCTTTGGAATAGCCCCGTTTGACCATTCCTTCGACTAATTTTTTCTCATAGTAACTCACTTTACCCTTCGACTTAAAGGTAGCCATACTTCGTCTTAACCCATCTGCTTCTTCCGGTTTAAAACCTGCTGCCACAATGGCTATTTCCATGGCTTGTTCTTGAAAAAGAGGGACTCCCATGGTTCTTCCTAGAATTTCCCTCAATTCTTCAGAAGGAAATTCAACCGGCTCTTTTCCATCCCGACGTCGTAAGTAGGGGTGGACCATGTCGCCCTGAATAGGTCCAGGCCGGACGATGGCCACTTCAATCACTAAATCATAAAAACATTTAGGGCGTAGTCGGGGTAACATTGACATTTGAGCCCGGCTTTCAATCTGAAACACGCCTAATGTATCGGCATTGCTGATCATCTCATAGACCTGGGGATCATCTCCCATTTCGGATATATCCGCCAATGAAATTTTCCGATTGTAAAGCTCTTTAAGCAAATCGAAAGATTTACGTATACAGGTAAGCATTCCTAAAGCTAATACATCCACCTTCATAAAACCCAAGGCTTCAATATCATCCTTGTTCCATTCAATGCAAGTACGATTTTCCATACGTGCGTTGAGAATGGGACATAACTCCGTCAACTTACCGGCGGTGATGACAAAACCGCCCGTATGCTGTCCTAGCTGCCTGGGAAAGCCGATATATTGATAGGTTAACTCAAGCACTTTACGGAGATGGGGATCTTTTGGATCTAAACCGTCCGCTGATAATTGATCACCTTGTAACCACTCTTCCGTGTATTCATACATGGATTTAGATAGTTTATCCAGCATGTCTACGGACAACCCCATCGCCTTTCCTATATCACGAATAGCTCCCTTTCTATGCAATTGGGTAACGGTTGCGACAATGCCAGCTCGATCTCTTCCGTATTTTTCATAGATATACTGGATAACCTCTTCCCTTCGTTCATGTTCAAAATCAACATCAATATCGGGGGGTTCATTTCTGGCCTCTGACATAAACCTTGCAAAAAGCAATCGCGTTTTTTCAGGATCCACGGAGGTAATTCCCAGACAATAACAAACGATAGAGTTAGCGGCAGAACCCCGACCTTGACAAAGGATTTCCCGGCTACGAGCAAATCGAACCAGATCATAAACGGTCAAAAAATAGGAGGCATATTCCTTCCGTTCTATAAAATCTAACTCCATTTTGACCTTACGCTGATATTTTTCTGGAATTTGCTCCCCAAAGCGATTCTTAGCTCCTTGCCAGGTCAACCATTCCAGTTCTTGCTGAGGGGTTCTTCCCTCGGTGGTAAGTTCTTTGGGATATACATATTTGAGTTGGTCCAGGGAGAAATGACAAGCTTCCACTATTTCTTGAGTCCTTCGAATAGCCTCGGGATATCTCCGAAATAGCCTCTTCATTTCTTCGGCTGATTTCAGATACCGTTCTGCATTCTGATGCAATCGATATCCTGCGTTATAGATTGTACATTTTTCTCGAACACAGGTAATTACATCCTGGAGTTCTCTGCGTTCAGGGTTATGATAATATACATCATTGGTGGCAATCAAGGGAATATTCAACTTTTTAGCCACTTGCACTAACCTAAAAAGGATCTTCTCATCATCCCCTCTATACCCTTTCACCGCCCCTAAATACAGATGGTCACCAAACACCTCTCTGTATTGTGTCCAATGAGAAATATAGCTACCTGCTAGTTCAAATGCAGGATTTAAAGAGTCAGGTGGCAGTGCAATCATTTTCATGCCCTTCCCATATTTGAACACATCCTCTTTGTAAAGCAAGCATTTACCTTTTTCGGTCCTCAGGTTCCCTGCCGACAACATTTCGGAAAGGTTAGAATAGGCCTCTTTATCGGTAGGGAAGGCTAATAAGGACGGCCCGTCCTGCAAGTCTAAGCGACAGCCGGGGAGGATGGAAACTCCGAGTTTACGGGCTGCCGAATGGGCTCTAACGACTCCGGCTAAGGTGTTCCGATCGGTAATACCTATCCTTTTATATCCTAATTCGGCTGCTCTTTCCACCATTTCCTCAGGATGGGAAGCACCTCTTAAAAAGGAAAAGTTCGTCGTTACCTGAAGTTCGGTATAATCATTTTCTACTGAAGAATAGGAATCGCCCTCTTTAGAATAAATGTTCATGATTTAAGCGAAAAATCCATGAATGAACCATTTAGAACCCTTTTCATCATAATGCCCGGATCTGAAAATCCAATAACGAGCCCCTTGGTTATCTTCAACCACATAATAATCGCGATGGGGGCCGTCCTCCAACCACCATTCCTGTTCAATTCGCTCAGGACCATCTGCTTTTCGAATGGTATGCAGTTTTCCTTTGTATCGGAAATGGATGGGTGGATAGTCGGGTATGGGTGCTGCCACCTCTACCATTTCGGGCTTTGGTAAGATTAAAATCGGTCTAGGTCTATGAATCGGCCAGTTGATGGCTGGCTTTTCGTCCAAAGATTTGGCTATTCTGAAGGAGCGTTCTGGCCAATGATGCTCTGCTGGAAGGTATCGCGAAAATACGGCTCCCCGACCTTTCATTTTATCAAGTAAACGACTGATCTCCGTTAGGTCAGAAGACTTGGTAACACTCCAAATCCTTTCTTGAACCAATGGCATATCAGCCACTAATGGAGCCGACAAGGAAAAGGATTCTATTCCTAAATCGGGCTCAATGAAAGGAATTTTCAAGTCAAATAACTTCAGTAAATGGTCTTTATGACAGGTTGGTTGATGGGTCATAATGGCTAATTCTTGTTCCTTCCCATCGAGGCGTATGGTTTTTAATACAGCTCTTTGCAGCCCTTTTCCCTCATTTAAAAGTTGATCGCATAATCGATCGATTAACTTTTCAATGGCTATTTGTATGGCTGTCGCAGTACGGAGGGGTTCAACCAAAGACAAATTAACTTTGAAGGGTTCTTTTAGTTCAACTGGCTCTTTATAATCGGGTAGAATGCCAAGGATTTGATCGAGGCGAGTGGTAAACTCCGATCCAAACCTTCGCCGAAGTACATTTTTAGGGATATCAATAAATTGACTAATTCGGGTTAAACCCAGTTTATAGAGCCTTTCTAGGGCTTCTGAAGATAATTGAAGGGCGTCAGGGGGTAAATTGAGTAAGGCTTCTTTGTCTTTTCCAATTGGAACTACCTCCAAGTACTCCCCGTACCTTGCTATGGCCTGAGCAACTCCGGGGGTACCTGCCATACCCACCCGAACATCATAGCCTATATCTCTGAATTTCTTTACTATATCTTTTAAATACGCTTTCTCACCTCCCCACAAATGGGTACAACCAGTAGCATCCAACAAGATCCCATCCGGTAATTCCACGGCGGTAAGAGGCGTAAACTGGATAGCCCACTCCCCCAATGCTTTCAACATCTCAAAGGGAGGAATGTCGGGATCTTCAATTACTTCCAACGAGGGATACATAGCCCTTACATCGGCGATAGCCATTCCTTTCTGAATGCCCAGGCGCTCAGCTGAGGCACTGGAAGCGGTAACAATCCTTCGCCCAGACCGGTTGGCAGCCAAAACAAAAATCTTGGATTGATAGTCCGGATTTTTTCGGACAAAACGATTGGTCATCAAATGCCTGAACCATATAAAGACATATCGTTTCATGCTGATAAATTTCAGTATTACCCAAATTTTCGAAATAGTCAGGCGCTGTGCAGTACAGTTGGATTAGAAGTTATGGCACGTTGCTTCGAAGCCCTATCACTTTCAAATTCAAAATGTTGATGGATCCATTGCATTCGCCAACTCCCCGGAATTCCATTGCGCACCTTATCTAATGTTACCTCCCAAGCAGGGAAACCCACCCCGGGCATCCCATCGTCGATAATGCTGGGAATCGGTTTCACATGCCATCGACATACCGCATGATTGCTCGAATTGATACGGGACTGAAAACGATGTAAAAAGCAATTGATTCTACTTTGCTCAACGGTAAGTTGAAGCCTCCTAGATTGCCCTGGTTCTAAATCAGGAATTTCACCAATCACCAAACCAAGGGCGTCACATCGTAATGCTTGTTCTAACATCCATACACTTTCCATCGAATTAGCGGTTTTCACAAATAAAAACTGATCGGGCTGCACCCCATAAAAACTTAATCCGGGAGGAAAAACCATTTTTTTAGTTCCTATCCATAAAAAGCATTTATCTCCTTTTGTCACTTTGCTCATCAGGGCGGTCATGAATGCCAGGGTTGCCGCAGCTTCTTCAGTCGTTTTACTGACAAATTCATGAATCCCCACCGGAAAAACACCATAGGGAAATGCCTCCATAATAGGGCCTAAACCTACTTCCTGAACCGTAGTGTAAGTCCTGGGTTTGATCCCCTGCATTTCCAAAATTTCTTTTTTCAATCTTCTTACAACCTCACTTTCCATCACTCAAACCAGGTTAATATCTTTCTTTAATGCACCTAAAACTTTCTAGATAAGTTTTTGAAAATCAATTAATCTTTTTACATTTGACACTATTCGTGTCATTTGTTTGCCATTAACAGTATCAATAAATATGAAGAATTACAAATTTTATTTTTCTGAAAACATTAAATACTTGCGAGAGAGAGCCCGGTTAACGCAGCAGCATTTGGCAGATGCTTTAGGCATGACACGGAGTAAGTTGAATGCATTGGAGTCAGGGCAGACCACGGCACCTCGCCCGGAGGATTATCTCAAATTCTCCGAATTCTTCAAACTGAGCATAGACAGCCTTTTAAAGGTAAGATTGTCGACCTTAGGCGAGCTTAAACTGAGAGACTTACAAGCGGGAAATGATGTCTATATAACCGGAAGTAACCTAAGGGTATTGGCCGTTACCGTAAATCCAGAGAATAGAGAAAATATTGAATACGTACCCGTCAAAGCTAAAGCCGGCTATAGGGATGGCTATGCGGATCCGGAGTACATCGCTAGTTTACCCAAATTTTCCATGCCTACGCTTCCGGCTGATGGCAGTTTTAGAATGTTTCCTACAACAGGTGATTCGATGTTGCCTTTACCCGAAGGTTCCGATATCATTTGTCGCTATATTTCCGACTGGACCACGCTTAAACCTGGTGCCTTATGCATCATAGTTTTAAAGGGCGAACAAGATTTTGTATTTAAGAAGGTAACTTTAAAACTTGATGAAAGAAAGTTATATCTAGAATCCCTAAACCCAGTTTATGAACCTTACGAAGTGCCCTTGGAAGATGTACTTGAAATCTGGAAATACCATAGTTTTCATTCAAAAGAGATTCCTTCCCCTATTTCAGATGTACATCATATATCCTTTACTGTTAACGAAATTCTGACCCGCCTGAAAACAATGCAGGAGAAACTATCCATTTGAAACATGATCGCTAGGGAGGAGTAAAGGGTTTTAGTTACTTTTGCCCTACTAACTTCATCATGTAAATGCTGAAAAGTATGAGATTTACGTTATCACTCCTTCTAATTATCGGAATTTGCTTCCCGAATTTCGCCCAAAAAAAATCCAAAAAGGCTTCTACTACGGCTGAAGTTTCAACCCCGCTTAAGCCATTGCATCATAGCGTCTACGACTTCTGGGAAGAGATTCCTGAACAGGCTATATCCAACGATGGGGGATATGCTGCTTTCGTAATTAACCCTCAAAAAGGGGATGGACATCTTTACATTTATAAATCGGAAACAGGTGATTTAGTTGAAAAAGTCGCCCGGGGCTATAATGTAAAGTTTACTCATGATTCGAAATATGTCCTATTCAAAATCAAACCCCAACTTGATATCGTTACTGAGGCTCGTCGAGCTAAAAAGAAAAAAGACGAGCTACCTAAGGATTCACTGGGTATATATTCCCTGCAATCAGGGCAGCTGATAAAACTCCCTTCGATTATCAGTTTTCAAATTCCTGAAAAAGGGATCGGTTGGATAGCGTATCAAATGCTCAAAAATGATACTACCGAAACTCAATCGAAAAAGAAACCCAGTGAAGACGAAGGGTATCCTCTTTATCTCCGGAATTTATCTGAATCGACTGAGTTGCAAATTCCCTTTGTAAAAGATTATGTCTTTGCTGAAAATGGATCTTTATTGGCGTTTACGACGACAGCAGAAGATTCCGTTTTCAAACCAGGGGTTTGGATTTGGGAACTTGGTAAAGAGGCTCCCCAACCCTTATTTCTTGGCCATTCAAAACATAGTTTTAAGCATCTTGTTTTTGACAAAATCGGTGATCAATTAGCTTTCATTGCCGATTTGGACACCAACGCCAAAACTCAAATCAGAGCACCTAAATTATTTTACTGGAAAAAAGGGGATCCGGAAGCGACCTTAAAAGTGGATGAACAAACACTACCCACAGAAAATGGCTGGTTAGTGAATGCTGAATACAAACCAAATTTTTCCAAAAATGGGGAAATCCTGTTTTATGGCATCAATCCGCCCCCTATAGTTCCGGACACCACCTTACTCCCAGAAGAAATCGTTAATGTGGAGGTATGGCATTGGCAGGATCGTAAACTGCAAACCCAACAAAAAGTAACACATAAAACCGATAAGAACCGATCTTACCTTTCGGCTTTGGATTTGACCAAGGGCACTTCGGTTCAACTCACCCACCATGAATTAGAAGCAGCTACTCAAGTGAATGAAGGGGATGCTCCCTACGTCATGTTGAACGATCCCTATGCCTATGCGCATGAACATTGGGACTGGAATCCCAAATCGGATGTTTATACCGTTGACGTCCGGACCGGGGAACGAAAATTGATCACCAAGAAATTGGAGGGTCGTCCGATGGTTTCTCCTTTGGGAAAATACCTTTATTGGTTTTCCAATCCCGATACTTCTTGGTTTGCCTACTCCATTGAACGGGGCACATTAAGCCAATTAACGCATAATCGAATAGTTCGCTTCGCTGACGAAGAGGATGATCACCCCGATTACCCCAACAGTTATGGGATTGCGGGATGGACGCAAAATGATGAGCAAGTGATCATTTATGACCGGTACGATCTTTGGTTAATCGATCCACAAAACCCGGAAAAGGCAACCCGTCTCACGCAGGGAAGAGAGCAAAGACTGCGTTACCGGTATGTCAAGCTGGACAAAGAAGAACGAAATATCAACCTAAATTCGGTCCTATTACTGAGATCATTTAATGAAATAACTAAGAAAGAAGGGTTTTATACCCTTGATAATGGTCGTTTGAACTTGAAGGTTGAGGGGGATTTCAGGATTGGTCAAAATTTCCACAAATCACTTTTAACCGACCGTATAATTTTCACGAAGGAAACCTTTCGGGATTTCCCAAACTGGCATTCCTCAACCTTACAATTTGACAAAACGATTCAATTGACCCATGCCAATCCTCAGCAAAAGGAGTATGCTTGGGGGACGGTAGAACTGGTTAATTGGATTTCCAATGATGGCATACCGTTGCAAGGATTGTTGTATAAGCCCGACAATTTTGATCCGAAAAAGAAATATCCGATGATGACCTATTTCTATGAGAAAAATTCGGATAACATTCACACCCATTTTGCGCCCAAACCCATACGTTCCTATATCAATTTCTCCTATTTCACCAGTAACGGTTATGTAGTGTTTGTTCCAGATATCGTCTATCAAATCGGATATCCCGGTCAAAGTGCCTACAATTGTGTCATTCCTGGGGTGTTGAAGATGATTGAAACAGGCTATATCGACAAGGATAGGATTGGTATCTCCGGGCACAGTTGGGGGGGATACCAGACGGCCTATATCGTCACTCGAACCAATTTATTTAAAGCCGCTGAAGCAGGTGCTCCTGTATCGAATATGACCAGTGCTTACGGTGGTGTCCGTTGGGATACGGGTCTGGTACGTCAAGCCCAATATGAAAGAACCCAGAGTAGGATTGGGGGTACCTTATGGGAAAAACCTTTTCATTTTATTGAAAACTCCCCACTTTTCTTTGCCGACCGAGTGAAAACGCCCGTGCTGATGATGCACAACGATGACGATGGAGCCGTTCCATGGTACCAAGGAATTGAATTTTACCTAGCATTGAAGCGACTTAACAAACCTGTGTGGATGTTAAATTATACGGGTGAAAAACACGGTTTAACCCAACGTCAAAACATGACGGATTTTGCCATACGTCTTTACCAATTCTTTGATCACTATTTAAAAGATCAGCCTATGCCTCGTTGGATGGCAAGTGGGTTACCCTATGTGGAAAAAGGGATTAATCAGGGTTTGGAATTAATTACAGACTAACCATTTCGCGAAGTTCCTCGAACTCTTGTTTAAAAAGGGGATCACACCAATACAATCCGCTGGTATTACCAAACTAAATTTGAATTCACTTCCAAATAGACGTTGATAATACCAGCGGATTATTCTTTTCCCTTAGCGTCCGAATAGACCTGCCAAGGATTCAAGCACATTGGACTTGGGGGTATTTCCTCCTTGCTGATTAAAGAACTCTCCGGCCAACTGGGTTAACATGCCTAGCCCATCGTTGGCTGGGGCAGCCTGTCTCCCACCCCCTAACACGGACCCAATCAGTCCACCCAACAAGCCACCTCCTCCACTGTTTTGAGCACCTCCACCTAAAAGTCCTCCTACCAGGTCGGCTACCCCACCCGTATTAGTGTTTCGTTTTTGTTGCCCCAGGAACCCCATGACCACGGGTGCCAACATTGCCAATAAACTACCGATCTGTCCGGCTGAAAGACCTGATTTCTGGGAAAGATTCTGGGTAACGTAATCCGTATTTTTACCAAAGATATGATTCACGATTTTGGAACCGTCGCTGGTGGTATCTCTACTGCTCAATGCACCGGCCAGATTTGCCAATATGCCCCCACTGTGTTGCTCAAGCGCTCTGTCGATCTGTTCGCCCTGATTTTTATTTTTTGCGTTGTAATTGAGTGCTGCAATCATTAAAGGAACGGCTGCTGAAACCACCCATTTGGCCTTTCCTTCATCAATATTCAACATTTTGGAAGCTGAAGACGTCACGGTCGATCCGACACCTCCGCTGATTAGGTCTGCGATGTTCATAGGAATGTTTGTTAATTGGTTGGTGATAAAATATTGATACGGAAACTACCTTATCAGGTCACCGTAACATTTGAAATGGCATTAGGAAAAAGTCGCTACAGTCAAACTTTTTCCTAATTTAGTCAAATTCACAACAGAATACATTCACGAATACTTCAACACCGATTTTTAATT